>Ga0214542_1008018_pt1 | contig 17886 bp, 12 predicted proteins | sample CNSS1metaG_FD_160096 | JGI IMG/M metagenome (GOLD analysis project Ga0214542, IMG submission 160096) | Root nodule microbial communities from cowpea collected in UCLA plant growth center, Los Angeles, California, USA - CNSS1 | ecosystem: Host-associated > Plants > Roots > Nodule | place: USA... | reverse complement strand
TTCTTCCTTTCTCCTTTCTTCCTTTCTCCCTTCGAGTGGGTTTTTCCTTTCTTTCTTTCTTTTCCCTTTTTTCGTTTTTGTTGTCTCTGCGCAACCCACTCTCCACACGAAAACCTAATTTTCAACCCTTTCAATTTTGACGCCCAAATCCACTCTCCAAAACGTGCTTCTGACCTGCTCAATATTCACGCCCAAACCCACTCTCCAAAACCTGCCACGTCTCAAGTAAAATGCTTCAAAAAAATTATTTTTAATTTCAAAAATAAATTCCACCTGTGCATGCCACGTCAGGGAGTCAAGTGTGGAGTCAAAATAAGGGGTCAGTATATCATTTTCCTTTAAATTTATGGTGAACTTTAAGAATTGGAAAAGTATTGTTTCACAGTCTCTTTTGAATCTACAAATTCTTGACAAATAAAATAATATTATATGAAGTTGTAAGTTGAATGTAAGAGAAAAATTAGAGTCAAGTAATATCAAAACATATATATATATATATATTAGTTCTCAATAACTTACTATTTTAATCTTTTTTTTATGATTTTTCATTATAATTATACCTAATGCATCAATATAAATTACTGCAGGTGCAGAAAGTTGTTCTAAAAGACCTAAGTCTTTGTTTTATGTGTTTATGTACATATATGTGGGCGAATATACTATCTTAAAACTACTTTATTTTGTAAATTTTATATGAATATAATATATGAATGTTGGTTAATAAACATATATATTTTATGATATGGTTAGGTAAATCAAATAGGGTGTTACATCCTCAATAAGCAATCTCACTAATTTAATTTGTTTAGAAGATGAAAGTCAAGGTTCCATCATTTTTCTAAATTTCATGATAGCTACACTATAACCAAACAAACGGCACAAGACAAACCAACTTGTAACCACTCCATTTTCTTGTATTTTATTCTCTGCATTTCTATAAATTGAGATGATAAGCACTAACAAAACCAGCTTGAAGAAGCTATATACATGAGTCTATAGTTCAAGGTTGGTTTTGCTCCCTTGTTTCTGAACAATATTTTGAATGATGGCGACACCAGAAAAGAGGGTTTCAACAAGTTTAAATGCTAGAAGCATAGGTGTAGGGAAAGAAACCATAGTTTTGTGTCATGGGTTTGGAACAGACCAGTCGATATGGCACAAAGTGATTCCCCTTTTGGCAGAAAGTTACACTCTGGTTCTCTTTGATTGGCCTTTTTCTGGGACTGTCACAGATAAGAGTCTTTATGAGCATGGGAAGTACACATCCTATGAACCTTATGCTGATGATTTGATGAGTGTGATAGAAGAGATGAACCTCAAATGCGTCACTTTTGTTGGACATTCCATGTCTGCTATGATTGGTTGCATTGCCTCCATTAAAAAACCTCACCTCTTCAACAATCTCATTCTTGTTACTGCTTCCCCAAGGTCACTTCTACTTCTATTCAACCATCTTATTTTATTTTATTTTTTTTATGAGCAAAGAATGAATAAATTAAAAAAAAAAAAAACTTATTGGGTGTTCTAACCATTTTACAATTAATTTTACCTTGTATATTAACTTGTTTTTTCTTCTTCCTATTAATTTTAGTTCAATGTTTTTTTCTGTTGAAGACCATACTCTTGAAACATTAGTGTTCATTATGTGTCGGAGAAAATTTTCCTTTTAGTCTCTCAAATTTAAAATAAAAGGTTTAGATTTTGTGCTTTGAAAAAACTTGTCTTTATAGTTACTTAATCAATAGAAGACTTTATTTATGTGACTAACTTATTACATGTGTTTACATGAAAATCTATCATTATTATTATAAGAAAACTTTTAAATAATGACCAAATTTAATGATCAATAATTATTAGTAACTATAGTGATCAATCTAGATAATAATTTATAAAACTAAAAATGATTGGTTACTAAAATAATCATTATTATGAATAAAAAATTATAATTTATAATTAAATTGGTCCTTAAAATGAGCTATCATGATTTTGGTTACCAGATAAAATTGGTCATTAAAAATTAGCTACTCAGATTTTGGTTACCAAAATGAATTAGTTTCTGAATTAGCCCTCTAATTAATAGTGACTAATTTAGTGATCAATTATAATTTTTTATTTACAATAGTAACTATTTTAGTAAACAATAATTTCTAATTTTGTAAATCGGTATTTAGATTCGTCACAATAACTAATTATTTTTTATTTTTAAAATTAATTTTTAATTAAGAACTTTCTTGTAGTGGATGATTTGTATTTTAATTATTAGATATCTTATAATATATGTAGTTTTCTTTTAAAATTTTTGAAGATATATATACAGAAGACACTTAAATTAAGTAATTAAGGTTTTTTTTTAATCATAGCGACTATATACGCTAATTTAAATTTGAAAGGTACAAAATATAAAATATAATATATATATATATATATATATATATATATATATATATATATATATAAATTAAGAAAACATTAATAAGTTATTATACGAAAGAGTTTCTAGTTATGTATATGTTATTCTTTTATTTCTTTCCTAAAGCAAATAAAAGAAAACTGCCGAAACAGTTCAAAAACTCTTTCAGATAACTTTTTTATATTTTTATTTTTAACTTTTGTATAAATCAATTTTTAACTTGTGAAAAGTCAACTCTTTTTTCTTATTTTCTTTGTTACAAGTGATTAGAAAAAAAAGTATTGTGTAGCTTTCCTAATGTGTTGTTGACTCGAATCTTTGTTGCAATACTTTGAAAAGTTCTAATTTGGAAGTTTGCAGCATTTATATACATTTTTATAAACCAAGCAGGCCTCCTAGCCGGCCGACTCCTTTAAAAAATTACGATGATAATATCTATATTTAAAACAATCAATAATAATATGATGATAATAGTAATAACAATATAATATAATGCAACATGTTTTTATTAATATTTAAAAAAATTAATTTTTTAATTATTAATAAAGATAACAAGTTTTGAGACCAAAACTTTTCTACATTTTATCATTTTCAGAATTAACACATGTAATAACTCTTTGAACAAATATTGAATATTTAACTTTGTTATATTTACTTAGGAAAATATTTGGAAAAAGATTATCTGACACTAAAAGTAACAATAGGATAAAATAGTAGAAAAAAAAAAGTAAAAGTAAATTTTTGTATTTATAAAAAAAAGTAAAACATAATTTTATATAAATGTAAAAAAAAAAAATTTAACAACTTGACAATTTTTTTATAACCTGAAATGTATCAAAATATCATTATAAAAAAATAAAAATTAAGTGTCAAAATATAATTGTACAAGTGATTTTCTTAACATTACGATGAGATTACATGCACAGGTATATAAACACAGATGATTACATTGGTGGTTTTGAGAGGTCAAGCATTGATGAAATGGTCTCCACCATAGAGCTGCAATATGAAAATTGGTGTTCAACATATGCTCCCATTGCAGTGGATCCAAATGATGGTGACTCTGTTCACAAAGTCATGAGGTGCTTGAAAAGCATGGGTGGTGAAGTTGCAGTGTCCTTAGCCAAATCTGTGTTTTACAGTGACTACAGGGAGATGGTTGAGAAGGTTGAAACACCATGCACCATCATCCAATCAAGCAATGACATGGCAGTTCCAGTTGGCATAGGACAGTACTTGGAGAAGAAGATGAAAGGGGTGGCCACTTTGGAGATCATAGACATGATTGGCCATTTTCCTCAACTCACTGCACACCTTAAGCTAGTTGAGCTGGTCAAGGCTGTTGTGGGAATTTAGATAATATTTATCTTCATTTAACAATTTCTATTATATATATATATATATATATATATATATATATATATATATATATATATATATATATATATATATATATATATATCCTCTTGTCCATAGTTAAGATTTGTATAGTGACATAAGTACTGTATCACCTTCTATTTTATATTAATAATATTTAACTCTCTTTTTTAAATATGTAGTATGAAGTAATTTTATGATTTTCTAGCTAAATTGACAAAGAATTTTGTACATTATAAATAATGGTTTTTTTTTGTGCTAACAACTTTCTATTTTTGAGTTGTCTAAGTAACACTGTGATCAAATCCTCATGCATTGTTGGATTAGGCTGAAAATTTTACAAAGCATTCTTAAAACATAGTTCTTCACTATGACCAGTGGAATTTTAAGTTGGAGGTGTACGGAAGGAGCACTAATTCCCGCACTTTAGTGTAAAAGTTAGGTCTCCACATGTTGTCTAGTTCTGAGTTGCTTTGGTCAATATTTTATTCCTACTTTGTTAACCGTCTGATCAAGATGAAATTTTAATATAGAGTTCTTAAGATAGTACATAACTTTTACCATTGGATTTAGATTTATAGGTATGTGGTTATAAAAATAATTTTCAAAAGTTAAACTAGAATCACTTATGTCCTATTTTGAGTTATTTTAGCAAACATTTGATCCTTGTTTTGTTAACCGTTGGATTGAGCTCAAAATTTTTAGAGATATTCTAGAGACATAGCGCTTCGTTTTTACCATATGGATTTACAAATAGAGGTGTGTAGTAGGACATATGGATTTTACAGTTTGGAGTAAGAAGAAGTCTTCTAGAAAGTCAACAAGTCTCCTTGCAACTACTATGAAGTTGCAAACTATTAGAATTTTGAACAAGCTTCTCTATATGGTCAAAATAAATTTACCCTGACTAAGGAATCTCATAAATCTACCATCAATTCATCCTTATCCATTTGTGCAAGATTTTTCCTATAAATAGGACTTCATTTCCCACATCTTCTTCACCAAATCCAAAAAAGTAGAGAAAAAGATGTCTAAACTCTTGTGAGAATTAGCATCACCAAGGTATAGGGTCTATCAAAAAGTAGGAGAGGGAATCCAACACCTTGAGGTATTCATTTCCATCTTAGAGTATAATTAGCATCACCAAGGTATAGGGTCTATCTCAAATCTCCAATCTTTATTTTAGCAAGTTTTATTTAAGTACACAATCTATCCTTTTTATTATGAAATTTTCATACATTATCTTAAAATTTTGAGTTGAAAAATAGATTTATAGGCCTGTGGTTAGAGAAATCATTTTCAAAAGTTGAACTAGTGTCACTTACGTTCTATTTTAAGTTATTTTAGAAAACATTTCATTCATGTTTTGTTAACCATTGGATTGAGCTCAAAATTTTTTGAGATGTTGTAGAGACATAGGGCTTCCTTTTTATCGTATGGATTTACAAATAGAGGTGTGTAGTAGGACATATGGATTTTAATGTTTGGAGTAAGAACAAGTGTTCTATAAAGTTAACAAGTCTCCTTGCAACTACTATGATGTTGCAAACTATTGGAATTTTGAACAAGCTTCTCTATATGGTCAAAATAAATTTACCCTCACTAAGGAATCTCATAAATTTACCATCAATTCATCCTTATCGATTTGTGCAAGATTTTTCCTATAAATAGGACTTCATTTCCCACATCTTCTTCACCAAATCCAAAAAAAAAAAAAGAGAGAAAAACATGTATAAACTATTGTGAGAAAATTGAAGTAGGAGAGGGAATCCAACACCTTAGGTATTCATTTCCATCTTAGGTTATAATTAGCATCACCAACGTATGGGGTCTATCTCAAATCTCCAATCTTTACTTTAGCAAGTTTTCTTTAAGAACACAATCTATCTTTTTGATTATGAATTTTTCATACATTATCTTGAAATTTTGAGTTGAAAAATAGATTTATAGGCCTATGGTTGGTTAGAGAAATAATTTTCAAAAGTTGAAGTAGCGTCACTTACGTCCTATTTTGAGTTATTTTTGAAAACATTCGATTCTTGTTTTGTTAATTGTTGGATTGAGCTCAAAATGTTTCGAGATGTTCTAGAAACATAGGGTTTCATTTTTACCGTATGGATTTACAAATAGAGGTGTGTAGTAGGACATATGAATTTTAATGTTTAGAGTAAGAACAAGTCTTCTAGAAAGTCAACAAGTCTCTTTGCAACTACCATGAAGTTTCAAACTATCGGAATTTCGAACAAGCTTCTCTATATGGTCAAAATAAATTTATCCTCACTAAGGAATCTCATAAATCTACCATCAATTCATCCTTATCCATTTGTGCAAGGCTTTTCCTATAAATAGGACTTTATTTGCCACATCTTCCTTACAAAATCCAAAAAAAATAGAGAAAGGGAGTTCTAAACTCTTGTGAGAAAATTGAAGTAGGAGAGGGAATTCAACACCTTGATGCCTTCATTTCCATCTTAGAGTATAATTAGCATCCCAAGGTATGGGAATCTATCTCAAATCTCTAATCTTTATCTTAGCAAGTGTTCTTTAAGTATACAATCTATCTTCTTGATTCTAAAATTTTCATACATTATCTTGATATTTTTAGTTGAAAATGATTCCTTGGGTATTAAAACCTAGGGTTAGGTTCAAGAATCATCTTATTTGAAGTTTTACATAAAAAGTCATAAATAAAACAAGTTTGCTATTTTATTTATAAGATTTTATACAAAAAATGTTTTAATTATGATTATTGTTTTGTTTAATTTTGTGTAAAGTTTTTGTGAAATAATGATTTATGGTTGGTTGTTGATTTTAAACTCTTTTTAATTTGGTTGTTTTTGACTATTTTGAAAATTATGAAAAAGTAGTAACGCAATTGTTATGGTTCCAAAATTTTGTAAAAGTTTCAAGAATTATAAAGATAATGCGAAAGGATCATTATAAATTGAAGTACAAAAATAAAGAATAAAAAAGAATGTATGGATAGTATAGAGATACACTAGGTATAAAGTCTAGAGAAAGGTTTGTAGACCTAGCAAAATGGAGAGTGGTGATATAGATACCTTGGATAGACGTACACAATTAGCTAGGTATTCGAAAAATCACAAGCCTCGCACTCTATTCTTGACCATCCTCTTAATTATACTGTAAGACCATTAAGGTGGTATAACGCACATGCTGTATCCGTAAGAACGTTTAGCCAACTGGCATTATCCATATTGGCGTAAGACTATTGTGATTTGGAAAAGTCTAATGCAGTGTTTGGGACCCAAAGTATATAAATAAAGGATATGAGATGAATATACTAATGAGTTGAAACTCAGAATTATAGGAATATGATTATTTAAAGATTGATAATGAGTATTTTGATATCTTAGATTCAAAACATACGAAAATGATTATTTTATTGATTAACTTGATTTTGATATTTATGGCATGGTTAGTTATGATGTTATGGAGATTTAAAATTTTGTGAAGTTTTTTCATTCAATTCAAGTTTATTCAAATAACCATATTTGAAATGTTACGATGAAGTTTTAGAGTTAAGGGAAAGACTCACCCTTACTTTTTGTATTTTTCAGAGGAAGAAAATGGAGACCTAACATATAACAATGAGATTGTCTAGCTTAACTTTTCATGTAACTCTAGATTTTGTTAAAGCTACAACTGATATATTGTAACTTGCTTGTAATGTATTTCAAACTAAGAAGAATTTTTAGTTGGTTGTAAAAGTATAAAGAAACTTCTATTACAAACACCTATATGTATACTAACATTTTATTCGCATAAATATCATATATGTTTAACAAACAATACATTTGAGTGATGTATTTTTTAGTGTGGTATTTTTTAAACAAATACAAATTAATTTTCCTTACACAAGTACATGGTACATTAGAGAAGTAAAGAACATCTACTAACACCAAGTTTTAGTAGGGGTGCTACAAGTATTACGTGGATTTGTCATTAATTTTCTTTTGGGAGAATCTTTCATTAGTTTTTGTTATATTTGACAACATTAGTTATTTGAAATTTAGTTTCTGGAAAATACCTTTCGTACTTAAAAATTAGAAACTATAAAATTATGAATTTTAATTATTTTAATAAATAGATTTATAAATTTATTATTTTTTATTAATTTAATTAAATAAAAATAATGTTATTAAAATCCTACATTATAGTATTTTATATGATACTAGTAGATTGACTCGTGCGTACACACGGGTTGTATTTTTTTTTTTTGTATAAAAGTAATAAAGTAGTGAAAATATTATGTAATGAAATATCTTGAAAATTAGGTTATATTGGTGTAAATGTTATTATTAAAGTAACGAAGTAGTAAATTTAAGTGATGTGATAATAATTTCAGTTTTAAATATAATAAATAGAATTGATATCATGATATGGTGCAGTTATTTGATTTTACAAAATAATTATAGTAGCATGTGATCTGTGCGTGTATAATTTTTTTTTTCAAATCCTTTTAGAATAATAATATAATTGTTATCATATTTATTTAAACATTAAAAATACTAATAATAATATTAATATAAATTATAAATTTTTTAAAAGATCAAAAATCTATTTAGCATAATTATTTAGTACAAAAGCATTTTTTATAATTAAAAAAACACTTATAATAATAACATAACTATGAATAATAATAATAATAATAATAATAATAATAATAATAATAATAATAATAATAATAATAATAATAATAATAATAATAATAATAATAATAATAATAATAATACCAATAATAACAAACTAATGACAAAAATAATAATAATAATAATAATGTTTATGCTATAAATATTAATGTCAATGCTAATACTAAGGCTAATGTTAATTATCATAATATATAATTATATATAAAAATAAACATTAATGACAAAACAAATAAAAAGGACAAGTAATTCAGTTATGATCTCGTAGTAAATAAAATTAAGATGTATGTCTAACTATAATAATAATAATAATAATAATAATATAATAATATCCCGTAGTGATAAAAAAAATAATAGTACAACAATTACATATATAAATATATACACATTTTTTGTGTCCTCTTTTTGTTTTAACAATTTTATCTTCTTAATTATTATTTGTTAAATTTAAATAATTATTCATAATAAAAAAATTGTCAGTTTTATCATTTTACTAATTTTACTAACTATTTTTTTAATTCAAATAATTACAGAAATATAAAGATAAAATGAACAACAAAACAAATAAAAAGTGCAAGTAACTGAGATATGATCCTATAGTAAATAAAAGTAAAATATGTGTCTAACTATAATAATAATAATAATATAACAATGTCACATAGTGATAAAAATAAAAATAATAATAATAATAATAATAATAATAATAGTAATAATAATAATAATAATAATAATACAACTACATATATAAAGAGGTAAACATTTTTTTAGTCATTTTTTGTTTTTTCAATTTTATTCTCTTAATTATTATATTTTAAATTTAAATAGTTATTTATAACAAAAAAATTATTATTCAGTTTTATTATTTTACTAATTTTATTAACTACTTTTTTGAATTGAAATAATGGTTCAAATATAAAGATAAATAACTAACAAAACAAATAAAAAGTCAAGTAATTAAAAAGTAAGATGTGTATCTAACCATAATAAAAAAAATATAATAACAATAATAATTTTTATAATAATTATAGTTCTTAATAATAATAATAATAATAATATAATAATAGAGATAATTATAGTTAATAATAATGATAATAATACTTATAGTTGATAGTAATAATGATCATAATATTTATAGTTGATAATAATAATAATTATAGTTAATAATTGTTATTATAATTATAGTTAATAATTATTATTATAATTATAGTTAGAGTTGATAATAATAGTAATAATTATAGTTATAATTGATAATAATAACGATAATAATAATAATATAAAAATAAAATAATAATTATCATGAAAATTATGTTATATTGTTGTAAATGTCATTATTAAAATAATGAAGTAGTAAATTTAGTTTTAAATATAATAAATAAAATTGATATCACAATATGGTGCAATTAATCAATTTTACGAAATAATTATAGTAGCCTATGATTCGTGTGTGGTAAGAAGTGAACTTTAAGCCTAACTCAACCTTACGAAATCGAATTTTATGGTGAGGTTTGCACCCTACTTACATAGTATGAGATTGCGTTATCTCTAGTCTATGTGGTTCTTCCAACACACCCCCTCAGGCCGAAGTATATACATCACGTGCGTGGGTCTAAAAATTGGTGGTTCGATAGTAGGTGGAACAGAATGTCCAATAAATTTCGCTAGGATAAACTTTTCTAAACAATGGCTCTGATACCATGTAAGAAGTGGACTTTAAGCATAATTCAACCCCACAAAACTGATTTTTAAGGTGAGGTTTGTACGCATGATTTTATTTATATTTCAAATCTTTGTAGAATAATAATATAAGGTTAAAATACCTTTTTGGTCCCAATTTTCGTCAATTTTGTTCAATTGGGTCCTTTTTTGCTAACACTGTTTAAATCATTAACGACCATGAACAGTGACTGCCACATGTCACTTCGTGGTTTTTTTGAATTTTTTTATTTTTTTGTATACGTATTTTATATACTTTAGTAACTATTTTTGTTGAATTGAACCAATTATTTCAATAAATGAACAATTGTTATGAATTAATGATTGTTCATTGATTTGATACATTTACTCATATGATTCTTTACTCTTTATGCAAATATTTGTCTTAACTAAGTTGATTTGTTTCCTTTATGGATTACATGTTGTATCTATAAATAGGACTCTTCCTATCAATAATAATATACAAATGAGTTGCTCCCTAATCTTTATTCTCTATTGTTTCTTCTCTTCTCTATTATCTATTATTATCTCTTCTCTTTATGCTTTATTTTATAACACGTTATCAGCACGATGTTCCAACCAATTGAGGACTAGGTGGAAGTTGTTTCTCTTTAACGACAGTACTCTATGTGTCTCAATCCAGGCTCTTTCTAATTCTTTCACAATTTATAATTTTACCTTATATTCTTGTGATAAGAATTGTTTGACTTTATCAATTTTCATCTTCATCTTATTATTTATTTTTATTATGACGGTGATTATTATTAATATTGTTATTTTGATGATTATTATTACTATTAATATTATTATTTTATGTGTTAGTTCTAAACACGCGAAACGTTGCAAAATTTGGATTTGTGATCCTTGATATTGCAAGGAAGAATTCCTTATATTGGATTTTAAATGTTGAAATACATTTAGATGCAATGGATATTGGGATACCATTAAAAAAAGAAATAAAGCATCTAAGCAACTAAGCAACTAATTTGCTCATGCGACAAAAATATTGTGAAAAAGGATTCACAAATATTATGAATTTATTTCATGCCTATGTATGGCAGGCTGGACAAAGCAATAAAGCTTTTGATGAAAAATCATGAGATCCGCCTAATCTGCTCCATTCCTAGAAGTGAATGAATGCAACAATCAATATTATGAATTTATTTTATGCCTTTATATGGTTGAACAAAGCAATGAGCTATTGATAGAAAATCATGAAACATGTCCAAATTGGTTATGCTCCATTCCCAGAAGTGAATACAACAACATTTGATTTATATTTTCATGATCGTGATCGTGATCTTGATTATGGACATGGTTATAAAGAAAATTTTAAAGACACATTTTGTCACCAGAAATGGCACAATAATGTGAAAAAAAAAGGAAAAGGAAAATGTGAAAATATTGACAAAAAGATGAAAGTATATATTATCATTACGGTGGTAAAGGTCATTTGAGTTGTACTTATTGTACACCAAAGCATCTTACAAATAATGAGAAGAACTTAGAAACACACTTTGCTTATGAAGATGGTGATTCTGATTATGGCCATATGGATGCTACTCATCTTGATATTGATATTTTCTTTGCTAAAGCAAATGGAAGCATTAATCACCTCATTGATTATGAGAGTGTTAAAAAAAATCTCATTGATATTTATGTTTATATGAAAAACGAAATTTGCACTAGTACCAAAAGATATGTGTCTTATTGATAGTGCAATAACTTATACAATTCTCAAGAGTAATAAATTTTTCTCTTATTTGTCTGATTGATAGTGCAACAACTTATACAATTCTCAAGAGTAATAAAATTTTCTCTTGTTTGATAATGTGAGACATCAATGTTAGTATTATTTATAGTACTACAAATATATTTGAAGACTCTAGAAGAGCTATTATACTTCTACCAAGAAGTTGAATAGAAACTTATTAAGTTTCAATGAATTTGTCTAAATGGATAGTAAATTGAGACAAAATGAAGTTAAAATTGACAAAACTTTTACTTATAACATAGCAATGAATGTTATGAATGACAATGAGGATCAATAAGCAATGATCATTGAAGATTGTCGGCAAAGAAAATATTAGCCAAAATGAAAATACGCAAAGAAGCATAATTATATTTGCTTGCTAAACTAAAGGTTTTTGGACATATAGTTTGCACACCTGAAGTTATGAAACCCGTTAGGTACATATGGATTTTTGCACAAAAATCAAATTAAGAATGATGAAATTGTTAGATACAAAGCACAATTGGTTGTTCAAGGTTGTTTACAAAACCTTGTATTGATTTGTGAAAAAACATATTCACTAGTATTGGATGAAACAACATTGCAATATTTGATTATCCTAGTTGCACAACAAGGTTTTCATTTACATCTAATGGATGATGTTACAACCTATTCGTACGGTTCTTTTGAGAATCATATTTATATGAAAATCCCTGAAGGATTTTATTTGCCTAACAAGACAAATTCTAAAGAGGGTTATTCAATAAAATTGAACATGCTCTTTTATTGATTAAAGAAATGAGGACGTGTATGGCATAACCGTCTTATTGAGTACTTATTAAAAGAAGGATATAGAAATGATCCTAATTGTTCTTGTATTTATATGAAAAGATCCAAAAATGAATTTGCCATAATTATTGTTTATGTAGATGACATAAACATCGTTGGAACTCCTAATGAGCTCACAAAGGCAATTGATTACTCAAAGAAATAATTTGAGATGAATGATCTTTGAAGGGCAAAGTCTTAAAGGTGTTTTTACACATCAATAGATTATATAATTAAGGTGCTTAAAATGTTCTAAAGGGACAGGTCATGTCCATTATGCACTCCAATAGTTGAGGTCGTTAGATGTTGATAAAGACTCTTCTCAAACCTCAAGAAAATGATGAAGATCTTCTTGGTCTGGAAACACCATATCTTAGTGTCATAGAAACACTAATGTATCTTGATAATTATACTCGACCTAATATTGCATTTGCTGTAAATTTGTTAAGCAAGATATAGTTCTTCAACTACAAGAAGAAAATGGTTTGGAGTAAAACATATATTTTACTTTAAGGGTACTACGAATATGAGCTTATTTCATCCAAATGATTCAGATTCAGATGGGTTATATATATCCATGTTATTTTACATATTCTCACAATGTCACAAATCACAAACAAAATGTTTGTTCACATATGATAGCACAATGGTTTCATGAAGGTATGTGAAACAAACCATAGTAGCAACATCGCCTAATCATACAGAATTACGAGGAAAGTTGTGAATATATTTGGTTAAGGTCTATAATTCAACATGTGCAAGAAACTTGTGACTATCCCCGACAAAGATGTAATCAACAACTATATATGAAAACAATAGTGTATTGTTCAATTGAAATGATGATATAGATATCCAAAAATTCATTCATGTGAAAATATGGCAAGTCTATTTATGAAATTTTTGCCAAGAAGAACTTTTGAGCAAATGATTCACAAGTTCGGACTTCGTCACCTTAATGATAATGATGTAAGTTTACATGAGGGGGAGAAATAAAATATGTGATGAACAATATTGTATTAAAGAATATAGAATGTTGTACTATTTTTCCTTCACTAGGTTTTTTTTTATCCCAAAGGGTTTTTCCTAGTAAGGTTTTAACGAGGCACATTCTTTTACCAATGGACACTCAAGGGGGAGTGTTATGAATTAATGATTGTCCATTGATTTGATACATTTACTCATATGATTGATACTTATATGATTCATTACTTTTTATGCAAATATTTGTCTTAACTAAGTTGATTTGTTTCCTTTACGGATTATGTAACGTCCTAGCCAGAAATTGCTTATTAAAATAAATAAGAAAATAAAAAAAAAATAACAACCTCATTTATTAATCATCAATTTCCCAAAAATCGCGGGAAAATTTAAGACTTAAAGTCCAACACACCAACACAGATAAAATAAGTCATATCAATACGTATTACAAATAAAATTGGCTATAAAATTATTACAATAAAACCATAGTTCAACATAATAACTAATGATAAAATCCCTGAGAGATCCCCACTCCGTCTTTATGCATCTGTCTACTCACATGCTTCAACATCTTCTCTCATGTAACAAGTTACATGATCATCGCACACACACACAGATAGGATGAGCTCATTTAAATAAAACCAAACAATATAATATTAAATACAACATCAACAAATTTAAACCCGAGTTAGTACACTTCCCCCTTTTCTTATACTCCTTCACTTCCTACACTTGCCTTTAGACGTTTATCATCTTTATACCCTTTAGGTGAGATCAATGATCGATCTTTGCTGTACGAGTGTCTACTCGCCCCTCCGACTACATGCCACCACCTGATAGTCCACACGTGGGAATAACTTTGCCACAACATCTCACCATGACACCAAGTGGAGTTCCCCAAAACAAACCTAGGTTTGTAGTTGTTTCTAGACTACCAAATCTTTATCAGAATCCACTGAAGACGGCAATCATCCGAAACCTCGCCGTACCAGTCATAACCCGCACACTTCGCTGGACTTCCTAAACCACCAGGCTATAACCTAGAGTGGTCACGTGTTACCCCAATACAAGATGCACTCGTAACTGGGCCCCAGGCAAAGCATCGCATCATGAACATCCCCTAAAGCGGTGTAGAAAACTTTCCTCACGCACCATCACTGGACCAAAAACGCCTAGCGCGCATCCCACGTCGCTAGGCGGACACTGGGTCTAAACCGCCTGGCGGGCATCACACACCGCTAGGTGCCACGCGCCTGCAGCAGCATCACTACACCGTCACCGTTGGGCGGACTTCACCATGCCGTCAGGCACCACTCTTTGCCACCGTCTGGCGCACCCTTCCCGCGCCGCCAGGCACCACCACATCGTTAGGGTCTCTGCTGCACCATTTTGCCTGGCAAAACCCTCCCTACCGCCAAGCGCCCTGCTCGCGCTGTGACCACAATCACTGATTTACGTTCCGTCCGCTTGGCGGATCGCTCGCGCTGCCAGGTGCCTTACCAGTAACACAATGCTACTGGTTTCTTGGCACTTAAACAGATCCCCAAAGGATCCCAATCACACCACACACAAACTTGAAACACAATTATTGCACTCCAGTCACAATTCCATATTAAATTACAAGACACCCAACCCATCAAATTATAGCACACTTAGGGCACTCCAGATATAATTCTATAACTAGATTACCAATTCCACAAAAAGTCAAGCAAACAATAATTTTTGATGTATCTCATACACCTTAGATAACTCAACAACGAAGAATGCAATATAGCCCATCTCCTAGTATCAATCTTACACATCCAAACATATTTACCACACCCAATTTTGCACATTCAACTTCCTACCCCTCATGTTAATAATTTAACTAGCACAAGATCAATTAATCGGTAACACGTAATATTCTCATTCCTGTTTACAAATATATATACAGTCTCTATCATGTTCAACATATACCCTTATTTAGTTTAATGCTTATACCTCATTCTCACCTCCTTGTGCACAACTCACTTCCTAACTTCTAGCACCCAAAGTTCATCATCTCACGTGTAAGATTTTATTCTCACACTTTCGGGTCTTTTACATAATTTTTACATACCAAAGTTCATTTAATTCCACTTCAGAAACCATCAAAGGACAAATCAATGTCTCTGCTTACGCTTGCTTTGTCGCCTGGCGGAAATCCAAATGCCGCCAGGCGGTATACAACAATTCTGGGTTTTTCCCTAATTTGCCCTCGCACCAGCCATGACTCAACCATATCACTTACAACGTACTATCATATTGACATAAAATTCTAGTGCACACATCATACAAAATCAAACATCATCTGTATTACCCTCAAATTTGTAAATATCGGTGTACTAATCATTGGAAATAGACTTTGATTATTAACCCCAATCCCCACATAAACCCTATCCCCTCAATTCCATTCGCGAGTACTTGCAATTTCCATCAATTTAGGAACTGTAAACCATAATTCATCATACAAATCATATATGTGCAATAGAATACAACTCAATACCACAACATCACTGACAACTCATCGAAACGAGAAAAAAAATGGAAACAACAATATAACACCTTAACGTGGCTGCTAGGTTTGAACCCCTAACCATACAAATATTAAGTCAATGCTAAACCATCAAGCCAATTCATGTTTCGTGCTAACTAACATAATTCAAATACTATATTCTTACTTAACACGCACATTCATATTATTAAAACAATAATAATTAAATAACACATAATTGGCACACATAGGACTCAAACCCAAGTCCTCTCACATAATAAAGTACTCTCAACCACTTAAGCTAGTACTTTTCCACATCACATCAACCACTATTAAATGTCATAAAGGCTTCCACGACCCACATTTATTAATTAATTAAATTTCACGGGTCTTACAGATTACATGTTGTATCTATAAATAAGACTCTTCCTATCAATAATAATATACAGATGAGTTGCTCTTTAATCTCTATTCTCTATTGTTTCTTCTCTTCTCTATTATCTATTATTATCTCTTTTATAACAATAATAACAAAAAAAGAAGGGGGGGGGGAAGTAATTGAAACATGATTCTTACATAATAAGTAAAAGTAAAATGTGTATCTAACAATAATAATAAAAATAATAATAATAATAACACCTATTATACTAATTATAGTTCTTATTATTAATAATAATAATAATATAATAATAATAATACAATTAATTATAGTTAATAATAATGATAACAATATTTACAATTAATAGTAATAATGATCATTAATTATAATTGATAATAATGATAATTATAACGTCACATTTAATCAATAACATAATTAAAGGAAGCGTCACACAAGATAATACAGCAGCACAGTCCTGGAGTTTTAAACTTAACTCCTTACAACCCAAGGCACACCACGATGCCCAAAAAGAAACAGGTTATATAGTTTAATGGAATCATATAGAAATCTAAAAGACGGACAAGTACATGGTCCATAGCCCTAAAGAAAAGCCCAAGAAGAACATGAAGTCCAGCCCAAGTAGACTATGCAACGGAATCATCTCTCCCCTGTTGACCACGAGTACCTCTCACATCTACTCCCATCAATAAATTGATGATCATCGCAGAGGTAGAAGAACAACATACAAACAATCAAACAAGCAAAGGGTAAGCTAGAGCCAAAAAGATTTCATCATGCAATCAGATATACTTCCACAATCCAATATACACACATCATCCAAGCATGTTATGACCTTCCAAATCAATACACTAAGACTCGACTCGACTCATCCGAATACATATAATCTAGTCTGATTTAGCGGATGCTTGCACTTGTGGTGGATATCTCTACTCACCCCCGAGCTGCTCACCCCCGAGCTAAGTGTTACAAGTGGTACAATGTCTTAATCCCCCCCCCCCCCACAAGGTTATCCCTTAATGAGTTTCAAGCCTCCTACTACTCTCACCACAAGAGTCAGTCCGCTCTAAGTGAGACTAACTGACTCCTTAGAGTATTAGGATGCAACCTTACCTTGAATCCTTACCAAATTATATAGATGGGGCACCACCATGAACTCTCACTAACAGGGGTCATGGAATTACGTCCCGACCATTAAAGCACCACCATGAGGTCTCACCTAGAGGCTTATGGAATTACGCACTGACACAGACCAGTCATACTCAATCA
>Ga0214542_1008015_pt1 | contig 17892 bp, 10 predicted proteins | sample CNSS1metaG_FD_160096 | JGI IMG/M metagenome (GOLD analysis project Ga0214542, IMG submission 160096) | Root nodule microbial communities from cowpea collected in UCLA plant growth center, Los Angeles, California, USA - CNSS1 | ecosystem: Host-associated > Plants > Roots > Nodule | place: USA... | reverse complement strand
GAATGAATATAGTCCTTTTAACCCAATTTTGTTAACTTTTTTTTAGGTTTCGAACGCATTTCAGAGTGAATATTAAGCCGAGAATGTGTCAAACGGCATAAACAACTCCAATATTTACTGAGAAATGTGTTTGAAACCTAAACAAAAGTTAACAAAATTGGGTTAAAAGGACTATATTCATTCATTTTTAAAGTTTAGGGACCAAAATTTATCAAAGTTTCAACCAGGGATGAATTCCAATTTTAGGCCAAAGTTCAAGGACTAAAAACATACTTAACCCTTTTTTTTAATAAGTAGTGACTTTGGAATCTTTAAATTTGGCTTGTCCATTTTGTAAGTATCACACATCTTTTCTTGAAGTCTCCAATTTCTTTTATCATGATTTCTATGGTGGAAGGGGTTTTTGGAAGTCCTTTTTTCCTTTATTTTTCATGTGTCTTCTTTCATCTTTTCATTATATTCTTTCTTGTTCCATTGGTTTTTCTCTCTTTAATTCATTACTAAAAATAAAATAAAATAAATACGAAAAATAAAAATTTAGGTTTTAAAATATACAAATTATATAACCTTTTTGTAAAAAAAATGAAAATTAATTCTATTGATGGGAATTTGTTTTAATATTTTGCAATGTCATTTTAAATGCGTTCACATGCAATAGAAAACTCTTGTTAAATCCTCATTTTATATATATATATATAGATATATATATATATATATATAAACTCACCAGGTTAAGGATAGTCCTAATAAAATAACACTATGGAGCCAACTTACATTAGTCTCTAACTTAATGAGTTGGGTTTTTATATATTTTAAAATTTTAATTTATAATTTTTACAATATTTTATTTAAGTTTTAGTCAATACGATATTTTAAAAATAATTATAGAAAGTGTCAGTTTATTACAATATGGGATAAATAAGTAACACTTATTAAAATTATAGAAGTGATGAACACCTATAAACTTAGATAAATGATTGTAAAGAACATATTAAGAAATTAAGTATAATTTTGTTGATTAAATTAACATAAAAATTGTCTGTAGGATTATAAAATTGATTTGATATTAAAGTTGGAAAAGAAGATGAAATATGTTATCGGTTCAACTTCTTAAATTAACATAATACTGAAAATTAATATTACAGATAAAAAAAAATAGAAGTTGTCTTTTCCAAAAACAAGTATTATGTTTTCCAAAATAGAATAGATTTATAATTCTTATTAGAATCAATAGTTAAAGCTATAGTAACATCAAATATACTTAGTCCAAATTAAAATTAATTATAATCTATAGAGTTCATTCTTACATTTTACAAAAATCAAATCATTTTAAAACCTTCTTAGCTATAGTGACTTGATGAAAGGGAAACAAAGAGATGGAACGGAAACATGAAAAAAAAAAACAAAGAATAATTCTTTTTGTGATATAAGATAAACATAGAAGAAAAAAATTGGTGAAGATATTAAATGAATAAAATATTTGTTCCTCAATTTATATACACGATTTCATCGTTTATTATTGTTTAATAAATAACACATAAAATCACCCTTTATTTTTCGTTTCTTTCTAAACTAAAACTATGCATGAGGTGACGTTACAATACAAATTTTAAACATTTAATAAATGCATATACAAAAGATTTATTTCGATAAACTTCTCTCTAGGATTGATAAGTAGTTTTATAAAAAAAGAAAAAAGGAAAAAAATGGAATTAGCTTCTTTAACATTAGTTAATTTATACAGAAGATACAAATAAGAATTTAAATAAACTATGAATAAGTTTTACAAATTAATTTACTTATAAAATAAGAAACCTTATTTTTTTTCTTATTTTTTAAAAATATTTATGAATAAATTTGTTCAAACATATCCAAAATAAAAAATAATATTTTTTTTTTTTTTTTTAAAATTTATGAATAATTTTATTCCAATATATCAAAAAAAAAAAAAACATGGACATAAATTGCAATGAAAAAGAAAAGATTTTGATTCCGGTAAATGTTTCAACATCCATTTTAGTTCTTATATTTTTAAATTGATGCATTATTAATCTACCTTTTAAAAATAAGTGATTTTAGTTATTTTTTATACTCAACACTTAATGACAAATGTTTGTTCACTTCCACTCTAACGTCAGATCCATGAAAACATATAATATTTGTATCTCAAATATATCATGTTTCACTTCCATTAAAGAATCAACCAAATATTCATAGTTATCCATTATACCCTTCATAATAAATTAATTTATCTGTTTTATTTATTTATTTTATTTATAAACAGATTCAATTAAACTTTAAACACTTTATAAATTGAAATATTTTTAATTAATTTTTACAAAAAAAAAATCATTTTATTAAATATTACCTTTATTTTTTAACATTTTTCTATTCAATCTTTTAAGCATTTTACTTGACATTAAATATTATGTCACCATATTTATTTCTGTCCTTGTATCTTTACCTTATTTATCAACTTCTTCGTTCTCATTTTAATTTCTATCAACTCATAAAAGCAATAGAAGTAGCTATTTCCAACAAATTCAACTAAGATAGATATTTTAAAAGAATTAAAAATATCTAAACCATTTAGTATAGTTGGGAATTCAATTATTAGCCCAACTTTTATTTTAATTAAAGATATGAAAGTTGAGCATTTTATAAAAAGTATTAGTTGTAAAACTTTTTTTTTTTAAAAGTGCTATTAATTTGTTATATGAATTTTACTCATATTTTATTAGTATTATATTTTTTAAGTAAATATTTTTTAAAAATCCATTAGTAATATTATAATAGATGATTCGTTTTGATAGTCAACTTAAACAAATAAAATATAGGTGAAGAATTATAATTTTTGTATCAAAACTCTTCATGACAGAAGTTTCACAAAAACGTGTCCCAATATTATAATATAACAATGGTATAAAAATGTTAAACATTTTATAAGAAATATTTGTTAAAGGATTTTTCATTAAAAATAATGTTATTCTTTTATGTGAATTTGACTCATATTTCATTAATATTATATCTTTTAAGTAAATATTTTTAAAAAATTCATTAGTCGTATTAGAGTAGATAATTCGTCTTGATAATCAATTTAGACAAATAAAATATGGGTGAAGAACTATAAATGTGAGGATTTTTGTATCTGATAAAAATTTCACATAAACATATTCTAATATTATAATATAACAATAGCGTAACAATGTCAATATATTTGAGTTATAAATACTTTCACTTAAAGAAGTGCGTATTAATGTAAAAGAATACGATCATTAGGGGATATAATTGAGAATTCAAGTATAATATAAATTTAAATATCGGTAAATATGAAAAATTTGAACTGGTAACTAATTAAGTTAAGATTTTAGATTAAAAAACGATGTTTTTATAACTTTAATCACGTCAAGTTAGTATGTTGTTTGTGGTATAAGTGTTTAGAGGCATAAAATATAATAAAAATAGAATTAAAAAAGAGTAAATTTATAGTGTCCTTAAAATAGAAGAAATGTTTTTGGGGGGATATAGAATCTGGGAGACGATGCAGAGGGCCAATTATTAAAGGCTGCGTATGGAGAAAAAGGTGGAAAGAATTAAGTGTGGTGATAGCCCACTCTATCTGTCTCTTTACTCATACTGCCTGCCCTATAATTAGATGCAATATATCTCCTTAGAATGTGTGATTCACAGGACTTATATCCCTTTGGGGCTAACCTTATGGACCAAAATCAAAACATTCAATTCACCCATGTGGTCCAATTTTTTCCATCATTGCCTTTTCCTCTCTCTCTATACCAAATCTCACATGTGAAAACGATTTCCTCCACCCACCATTTTTCCTCTCAATAATCTATGCTACACACTCAAAACAAAAATATCTACCTCCTCATTTCATTCATTTTGTTTTATGCATTTTTTTGGTTATTTTTAGAACCACATAACTTTATTTAATTTAATACCTCTTTGGGACATATGACAAATATTTTATATGTTCTAGTTATACTATATTTAGTATTATTATGTGTTTCCCCCTCCTCCTAATCCTAAGCCCTTTTAGCTTTCTGGTCTTTAAGGTGGTTCAATTCAAAGCATATTTTTAACAACCAAATTTTTTATGTATGGGTAAAAAACCTTAAATTGAAACTAAATATATTCAATATGTTAAATGTAAACAAAAAGCTATACAATGTTGTGTCTGCTGAGTCTTACCCTTCTGTGCAAGAGATAAGAGCATGTGCCTCAGTTCTCACAGTTAGCATTTCTTTACAATATCTTTGCATTTTGAGGTAAATCACATCTCTGAGTCAGTCTCAACCGGTTTTGTGCTTTATTTCCTTTTATGTTGGAACAAGCTCTTGTTCTTCGCTTTATCCACTGTTTTCTCTCGTATCTTCCTTTAACCTTAATTTCAGTTTTTCTGTTGTTCTGTCAGATACTTTCTACGTTCACCAATTCTGTCTTCTATCTTCTTCTTTTTCTTCTCTTGTGCTTAACCTTTTAAAGGGTCCTCTCTCTCTCTCACCCGGTTTCGGTTTCATTGGTTTGATTTAACTGCACTAGGAGGGAAGTACATGAGACTCTTCCAAAAGGGTGAGATTTGAAGACCAGAATCTGGTGAAAGAAGAGAGCTTTTCCAAGACATGGCTATGTTTGATCTCAATGTTGACATCAACCATGATGCTGATGCTGGCTCAAGCTGTGCTCAAAAGGAGGCGAAACTGCAGAGTTTTCCAACTGAAATCTCAGATTCCAGAACCTCCAACTCCTCTGTGTGGAATCCTGCAGATGAAGATTCCTCAAACAATTCCTCTCCCTTGATTTTTGACATTCTGAAGAAAGAGAGGGGTGGCTCAGAGTTTGATGCTGCCACTGAAGCCAACAAGGAGCAAAACATGGCAGAGAAGGGAGAGATTGTGACAAGGACCCTTTTCCCTGTGACTTCTTCTGATAAAGGAGGAAGAGTACCTGATTTGAAATCTGGGTTGTGGGGGAAGACTCAATTGTTGAACCTCTCCTTTCCTGAATCTGATGAACAAAATGGACAGAGAAACTTACAGCAGAAGCTACCACATGTGAGGAAAAATAGGAGAGGACCAAGGTCTCGCAGTTCTCAATACCGAGGTGTCACTTTCTACCGCAGGACTGGTAGATGGGAGTCACATATTTGGTATGGTTTATGATGTTGGATTTCTACTGCAAGATGTTACAGTTTCTATATATTTCCCTGATAGATCATAAAATCCAATATGCTGCTATTGATGGATGTAGTTAAGGTTTTCAAACATAATCTATAATTACCAAGGTTTTAAATTGTTGTCACGATTATGATTTTGACCCGATCCATAACAAAGTTGTGAACAAGTGTTGTTGTTATAACTGTGGTAACTATGTGGTGGCATAGACCAAAAAAAACTTGACATTGCAGCTCCAATTGGTTGTAGAAAGTTGCTTAAAACTTGTGCGATTATAGTTGATGACATGGTTTTGGAGGTCTTTGCAACCACATATGTCCATATGACCATAAATGTAGTTGCATTTGCCTATGATTTTGTTAACTACCATTAAACCATGAAAGCAGTAATCTTAAACATTGTCCCTGCTGTCATGAACTGTTTTTGTGGTCTGGACTAACATAATTGAATATTTGCTCTTGAGTGCAGGGATTGTGGGAAGCAGGTCTATCTGGGTAAGTGGATGTTTGATTTGGTTGGTGTTTTTCTTTATTCAAATTGGTTACTTAGAAGCAATTTATGTGTTGATTTTTGAACTATATGTATATTTGGTTCACTGAATTGGCCTAATTTGATGTTTTATTAGGTGGATTTGACACTGCTCAAGCTGCTGCAAGGTAAGAACTGCACTTTGACCGAGCCAAAACTACATTGTTTGCAACAATTTTTTAAGGTTTTGTTATCTGCAACAGTTGTTCACAAACTTGATATTGTTCTCTGCACAGAGCGTATGATAGGGCTGCTATTAAGTTTCGTGGAGTAGATGCTGATATAAACTTTAGTTTGAGAGATTATGAGGAGGATTTGAAGCAGGTATTGAATAAAAAGCATGGTTGGCCATAAGTTTTGTTTGGTTTTTCTGTGACAGATTAATTGATGATTTGATTGATTTGCAGATGAGAGGCTTGAGTAAGGAAGAGTTTGTGCTTGTTCTTCGTCGACAAATCAATGGAATCTCGAGGAGAAGTGCAACATACAGAAGTGCATTAGCTCTTCATAAAGGTGGTCAAGGAGAACCAAGTATGGGACCATTTATTGGCAAGACGTGAGAACTTCTATTTCAAGCACTTTACCTTATTCAAATTTTTCTTAAGTAATATTTTACTCGGTTAAATTAAATATGTTTTTAGTCCTGAATTTTTCTTAAGTAATATTTTACTAGATTAAATTAAATACTTTATTAAAATTAATATATTTTTTAAATTTTGTTATATTTTGATTTTTAAATTTTTAAAATAATAGATACAATCTTTTTAATCTAATAGTATTAACTTCTTTTTCTGTGTTAAAAGACATTTGAGATATATTTATGCTAGTTGACACGTTTCGATTTTTGATTCAAATGTGAGTCTAAAATACGGGAAGTTTACACGTTAAGTTAAAAAAATGAATTTTAATTTTGCATCCAATTATAAAACTAAAAATATATTTAATTTTTTAATTAATTATTTTTAACCAGTTAATTACATTGTTAATTAGTTTCTCATCTCAGTTAATCAGGCTTTATAGATTTGTGCAAGTTATGAAACACTATTGTGCAAAAGTTGTTATACAAAAAGCAGCTACAATAACTTAATTTTTTATCTTACCATGATAAGGTTTCATGAATCTGTGTGCCACTGACAAGGTTATCCAAACAGGATTATGGATGCTGAATTTATTGTCCTTGTATGAATGAAATTGTGTAGAAATAATAGGCAGTTTAATCCAAAAGGGTTCTTCATTTTATATGTATTTTTTTTGTGCAGATTTTATCCCAAGTCTTCCATCAAGTATGATGAAGGAAAAGTGGAGACAAGTTTTAGACCTTTTTCCTCTAAGGAGCAAATAATTGCAAATTCCAGTATAGCAGGTTTTTGATTGTGTCTAATTTCTCTTTCTGCTTTGTTTATGTATCCTTTTTAGAGTATTGACTCATGAAACTTGATTTTTAATTGAAGCAGGCACTTGCCATAATCTTGATTTGAGCCTGGGGATTTCTCCATCTTCTAAAAAGTTGAAGAATTGTGATTATGGTGGAGAGTATTCCTTTGGATGTATGGCTTGTAAGATACCCCAGGAAATAGGATCAATGGTACTTCTATTTGCTTTCCTTCTTGTTGTTGGTTTAATCACAGTTTTTGTTTTCGTCTAAAAAAATATTAAGTTTGTTTCAGATTTTTTCATCAAATTTTGTTAATCACGTAGAATTCTTATAAATCTGAGTATTTTGAATGAAATATTTGATTTCATTAATACTCAGGAGAAGAGCATGGTGGAGAGAATAAGAAGTGTTCCTCTGCAAAAAATTTCGAACTTGGGTTCACATCTTTGCAGCAGCAATGGCAACATAGGGTCAAGGGCTTTGCAATCAAATGCAGCATCATCAGGATTCGTGTCTTCTTCTTCTGGCTGTATCATCAGCCACACTTCCAATCACCACACATATTAATTGTGCCAACAATTGGCACTGCAGAATCATCATTAACTCCCCAACCTTGTGGGGTCACAGTAGATGAAATGAAACCATAAACAAATCATATATATTACTATCTGCTTCTTTCTGGAAGATTTGATGAGACAGAATTAATACATCATAACCACATCTATCCACACCATGTAATATTCTATTCATTTCCTCATTATGATTGTATTTAATAATGTTGCCAAGCATTGATTGCAATGCAAAACCAGTAACTTCTGTATTCATTATTGTGATTTAGTACTCTCTGTTGCCTTCTGTGAGAGAGGCATGTTCTAGTGAGAGACCTTTCTTCAACTATGTAAATATTTGTTTATAAAATGCAACTGCTTTGTCACTTTTTTTCTCTTTCTGTAAATTTGTCAACCAAAATATATGTTTGATAAATTACTAGTTTTAGGACTTACTGCTTTTAGTACTTACAACCACATCTTTAAATGATTTAGGAGGTGTTTTATACTGAAGAGGTAGATAATGTTCGGTGGATAAAATATACTTCATATGTGAGAGTTTCTCCCCAATATATTGCTAGCATCTGACTCCAATTAATGCAGCTCAAACTTCATTCAAGAAATGTCAGTTCTTTCATTTTGCCACACCCCATTGTGTTGTGAAGCATTTGGACAACATCTCTGATGAAAATTTTTTTTGGATACTAAAAGGTTGAAGTTTTGATTGCATATATTCATTGACCGATCTTGAAAAAAAATATTGAAGAATTAAAATAATATATTCAAAATTTATAATTTAATTATTGTTACTAATATAATAAAAGTGTATATAATTTAATATTGAAATCTCCTTCTGTGTTTTTATTTTTTAAATTATAGTTTTAAAGTTGTATTTACCTATTTTAAATCAGTTTTTCTATTTTCATCTATTTCATTAGATATCCCTATATTTGACAACATTTTTTTGGAAAGAATTAATATGAATCTCCATACAATTCTTTGAATATTAAGAAATGATTCATTTAATTCAACAATTGATCCTTTTGAAAATATGTAAAGAAGTATATCTGTCTTGTTTATATCTTCACACTATCTTCCTTTTTATCTCTTAAAAAAAATCTATTATTTTATTCCTCATCAATATATGTTGTTTAAAAAGAAAAATGCTTAATTATTGATTTAGTCTTTCAATTTGTTGCTTTGGCTCATTTTGGTTTCCTTATTATTTTTGGGTTCAATTTAGTCCTCTACTTTTTTTTTTAAAAAAGTTCAATTTAGTTTCCTTATTATTTGTTATTCAATTTATCCCTCCTTTCTTTTAAGATCCAATTTATTCCTCTCCGATTTGAGACCAAATTACTAATTAAGCTTAATTATAACTTATGTGTACATGTTAAACTAATTTTTTTAAATTATACATCAAATCACTCCATCTCAATATAAAAAATTTATTTGAGTATTTAGGAGGTGTAAAGAATTAGATAATTTGAGTATTTAGGTGGAGTGACTTGATGTATAAATTATAAAAAAATATTTTAATATGTATATATAAGTTATAATTAAGTTTAATTACTAATTTGGTCTCAAATCAGATAAGACACAATTTGATCATTTAAAAAAATGACTAAACTGAATAAAAAATAATAAGGGGACCAAATTGAATATTTTTAAAAGATTAGAGGACTAAATTGAACCAAAAAATAATAAAAGGACAAAAAATGAACTAAAATAACAAATTAGATGACTAAATCACTAATTAAGCCAAAAAAAGTTTAAAACAAAAAATTAATTTATCAAAATATAATAGAAAATTGAAACACATAATTACTAAAAAAATCTATGATAATCTAGTTACAATTAAAGAATAGCTATGAAATAACATATAGAAGATAACTTTTCTTTCTATATTCAAAAAAAAAATATACAAAAAACTTATGAGATGAAAAAATAGTAATTATTAAACTTATATTTCACTATGAAGAAAGAATTGCGTTTTTTATCTTCAAAAAACGGAAGATGATATATGAGAAATAAAAATAAAATAAATAAATTTGTGTTTGACTTTTTATTTTTTTTCGAAAAAAAGAACACAACAAGAGAGATAAATACAATATATGATAAATTTAAAAGATGATAAAAGAGAACATAAAAAGTATTTTAATAAATTTTGTTAATCTTTATAATATTTAATTTTATATTTTATTATTTATTAATATTAAATATTATATTTTAAAAAAAATAAAAAAATATCTAATTTAATTTTATTAACATAACATATTATGTATATTTAAAAAAAATTAAAAAATTTTGGAAGGACGATGCCCTCTCATCAAGAACATAGGTCGTCACTGCCACTGCACAATATCTAAAGTTGTGTTTTATACCGAGTCTCAAGTATTTTGCAAAATTTCTCGATGTAATTTCGTTCAAGTGTATTACAATCCTTGTTAACAAATAAAAAAAGTCAATAGAATTTAAAAAATAGAAGTGAAACAATATTTGAAATATTTATAAACTTTATATTATTTCTTTATTTTTTTTATTTTGCGAACCTTGTTTCATTATCGTTTGTAAAATTATATAAATTTGTCTTAAAATTTTATTTATGTGTAATTGTGTAATACGATATTGTTTCACTTTATTTTTTAATAATGTCATGTTTCCATTGTCATAATTTTTATTTTTTTATAAAATTGATTACTTAATATTAAAATTAAAAAAAGATGACATAATACAAGCATATTTATTATTCAACTGGACGAAACAAAAGTCTTATTAAGTATGGTGATGTGATAATTTTTTTTATTTGAGAATGTGAATAGATAATGAAACTAGTTCCTGTTTGCCGGTTATCATCCTAATTATATTATTTATCTTGTGACAATAAAATTACCAAAACATTTTACGAACATATTCCAAAATAATAAATGAAAAAGAAATATTTAACCAATAATTCATATTTTGGATGAAATATATTATTTATTTGTCATAATTTATTTAATAAAGTAGAGATAATTTGGGATATCTTAATGGTTCATTAATGTTTTTGCAATATCACTTTGTACACATACTTTTATCTCCAAGTTCTTGATTTGCTAACATGACCTACTAGTTAAAGATAATATAAAAAATATTTGATTTATAATAAAGGAAATATATAAATACTCATATGAACTATTTAGATATTTGTCTGTCCATATAACTATTCTATGGTATCTACAAGTATGTGACAAAAACTATGTATTCTATCAAATCCTGAAGCAATGATAGTTAAATATGAACCTTGGCAAAAAAAAAAAAAAAAACGCAAATTGAAATACGTGCAGTGGCCCAATTACCAAACCTTTGATATGAAATTATTTTAGCAGATGTTATTCTTGCTTTAGAATACATAAATTAGAGCGTAAAAACGGATAATCTGGTTCGATCCAGCTCGATTTATTATGGGATGATTATTTAATAAGTCAATTTAGCGATTTAAAAATATTGAATCCGATATGGTCCATCACGGGTTATTGAGTTAAATGGGTTGGCTCATGGGTTCAATTAATTAAAAAATACAATTTTTTTTAGTCAAAACTAAATTATAATTCTAATTAAAATCTAAATAAACTTTAATATAATACAAATACAAATAAAAAAAAATTACAAATTATCTTTGTGTTGACCGAAAAAAACAACCTAAGATGACCCAAATGTAAAATCTAACTTAACAAAAAACACTTGTATAACCTTTTATTTGTGGATTAGTGAGTTAACCTGGCTTACCACGGATTCAACCCGGATAAACCAGATTCTATGTGAATCGGGTCAAAAATCAATCCATATTAAAATTTATAAAAAAATTTCAATCTAACTTGATTCGAATCTGTGATGAGTCGAGTTGACCGCGAATTTTGACCCATTTTGATAGTTCTACGACAAACCCAATTGACGAAATTATGTACCAATTTGGAGAATTGATATCGAAGTATACCATAAAAGTAAACTATTTTTTATTTTAAAATTATTTATTTCTATTTTTATAATTATAATTTTATTAGTAAAAAAAATGAAATGATGCACCGTGGTAAATAATAAATAAAAACAGACGAGGGTTAGTTGAAGATGTGTTAGCGTCGTTCTGTCTGCCACCGAAACCAGAAAATGTGGCGCACATTCGACAGCACCACCCTGAGAGCCTTGCGGCATAGTTCGTTTCTCTTCTCTTCCTCTTCTTCCTCTTCTTCACTCACCGCCATTTGTTACTCCTCTTCCTTCACCACTCTCGCCACAATCATCACTCATCCTCACTCTTTTACCCCAACGTCCCGCGTTTCCTTCAACCACTCGCGCCACTTCGCCGTCCCCGCTCCGCGCTGCGTTTCGTCGCTCCCCAACCTCGACTGGAACGACGCCGTTTCCTGCTCCGAGGTCAATGCGGAAAGCCGCGATGCCGGAACTGTCGACCAAGACACCAAGCCTTGTATTCCCGTCAGAGCCTTCTTCTTCTCTACTAGGTATTTACCCTTCCCCTCTCTTCATCTTCTTTTACTCTAATCATTTCCCAAATTCATTACTATGATTCGTTACTAATTCACTTAGATTTTATTTTTCGTGTAATTTGAAGTTGAGAAACAATGTGAATGTGAAGGAAGGCCGTGGAGGACTGGTTAATTGGTCTGGTCCTTCATAGTTGCAATCTTGGTTTATTATTGTTATTGTTATTACTTAGAGAAAAAGGTAATCCCTTTAGACTCAAATATAAGAAAAAAGAGGTGATGATTGGTTGATTTTTATATAAACTAATTTCAATTCCCTAAACCGTATTTCATTTATTATATGAAAACAAGAATAGTAAATGAAGTTTACTACGATCCTTATTAATGTGATAGTTTGTTGTTAATTTTGCTTATAATTATTTAGTCTTGAGCTAGTATGGAGTTTTAACTGTCATTCAATAGCAAACCTAAGAAGGACTTTACTCTAGCTACCTTAAAGTCATATCAACAGTGATGTGTAATTGTATGGCAATGTAAGAGTGTTTGTTGCATTACCTATGCATAGTCCGATTTCATGGACCAAAAACATAGTTAAATAAAAAAGATAGTTGGCTGCATCGGCATGTTCCTGCAGGGGCTTCAGAATGACTGCAATTGCGTTAGAGTCTTGATTTGTTCTTTAGGTTAATTCAATGGGTTACCATTGAAGACTATAATAATGTGCCCCACCCTTCTCATTCACAAATGTAGTTTTGAATTTTGTAATATTATGCAGTAACTACAAGTGACTTCATTCTTGAATAAATTTGGCATTTATTTTTTAAATGTGAAAATTATGCCTTCAATGCTCCGGGACAATGGTCATTGTTAATTCTCATGAACTTTGCTTGTAGAGTTATACTTGTAGTTGAATAACTACTCTGGTTATCAAGGTTGTCTGCCTCTCAAGAAGTATGATCTTGGGTGTCTTCTTCTAATTTTGTTGTTATTAGAAAGCTATCATTTAGTTTTGTGATAAATCGGAAACTATGAATGTCTTCTCCAGTTATTTGGTAAATTCATGAACTGTTTGGACAGAGTAATATTGAAGATTTTTCAAGTAGGATAACTAAATGTTGCTACCTGCTTGTCGGCTTGTTGTTTCATACTATATATGTATATCAATATTGATTTATTTTGTCTCTTTCATTTCTTTGAATATAGTGTTGATTTAAAAAGCTTGGTGGAACAGAACAAACCAAACTTTGTGCCGCCATCATCACGGATGACTAATTATATAGTTCTTAAGTTTGGTGATATATGTCATTCGAAGGTATGTGGCTCTTGTGTTTTTGTTGTGTCCATTTTGTATTAATTGTTTACCCATGTTCTGCCTTATTTTCTTTCCTTGTTTATAATTTATCATTATTGTAGGTATGGTATGTAGTATCAAGGTAGTACATATCCTGTATGGTTAGGAATAATAAGTATTTGAGGATATGATTTCAGAAAGGATTACAGGTTTTGAGAACATGATTCAAAGTAGTTAATTCACACAAGTGCTTTTCAATTTGCTTTAATTTTACTTGGTGGAAAGATAAATGGTGAAATTGTGGCCTCAACTACTATTGATTGACTATTGTTTATTTTTTCTTGTCTTTAATATTAGTATTATGGTGCTCGATTTAGTCTCACATCGCTTAGGATTGTGAGATGTGGTTCTCTATTTTGCTATAAAAGAGACCCTTTGTAAAGTTTAATACACCAAAAAATAAAAATACTTCCTAGTGTAGTCGTGGACGTAGGCATACATATTGTATACCGAATCACGTTAAATTCTTCGTGTCGTTTATTTTTCTCTCCTTTATTCTTTCTTTATTGCCTTTCCTAACATTTAATATTTATACCTTTTCATATAAAAAACATCATGAGACTAGACTCATGCCAGTTGTGTATTATTCAGATCCCTCTACAATGAGGTTCAGGATAGAATTTGAAGTTGGAGAAATCATCTTTATTCTAACATTTTGCTATGATTTTTGTGAATACAGACAATACGTGTTTAGATTTATTATGTCAAATTGATTCCACTTCTTTGTATCCATTTTCCAATTATATATCACTGTTCTTATGTTATAAAGCATTGATGCTCGGGAGGATCAAGTGTTTGTGTACCTTCTAAACTGTTTTATTAACATTTGAAGTCATAAGATTAATGATAGTAACTGCAAAGTACCTTTTTAGGGCTCGGGTTCTTTCTTGAGTGGAAGCAATGGCTGTTACATGGTGGTTTTTCAGTATGGTTCCATTGTATTGTTTAATGTCGCTGAGCATGAGGTAGATGGCTATTTGAAAATTGTTAAGAAGCATGCATCTGGTCTGCTTCCAGAAATGAGAAAAGATGGTGAGTTCTGAATCCAATTTGTATTTACATTTAAATTATAATGCATAGATTTTCATGTGTTATCAATTGTGGAATATCAAAAATGGCAGAAAGTTAAAAAGCTGCCACGTGAAATACCAGAAATGTTGCAGGTCACAAAGCAGTTGAAATACAACACACACACACACATTATCAGATGAGAACCGTTATTGTGAATTGAAAACTATAAATATAGGCCATTAGGTCATATTTAAATGGTCAATATTAAAAGAAAACGCACATAACTTATTTTAAGTGGTTATGTAACCATTAACTAACTTTTAAGGTGGATCATCCATGCATGTTTTATGTGGTCCAGACATGTAGTTCTCATTTCTCACAATAAGAAAAGTTTTCATTTAATTTGTCTCATATATATATATATGTGTGTGTGTGTGTGTGTGAATCAAGATATGACTTTATGTAACGAAAATATGACTTTTATTACGAATGATGTATCATATTGGTAAATTCTATTTAACACTCTCGCATGCCTAAGCTTAGTCACTTTTTTCTTGACATTTGTCAGAAAAGCATGTAGACTCTGCCCATGTGTTGTAGCTTGGAATTTGTGATCCATGTACTGGTGGATTCGAGCAGTATTTTTTTGTACACATGAGAAAATGAACTATTATCATAGCGTGTATATTACTGGGTCTTTGAAATTATTATTCATTCAGACACACTATTGCCTTGTTTTGTTTATTACATTTTTCTTTTGTTTATGTTTCTATAGCCTTGCTGAATGCTTTTTATACAATTTAACTTTTATTCTGTTTTGGCTTGAGATTTTAGAGTATGAAGTTAGAGAAAAACCATCTTTAAGCACATGGATGCAAGGTGGGCTAGATTACATAATGTTACAGTACTTGAACATTGACGGAATTCGAACTATTGGTAGTGTTCTAGGTCAAAGTATTGCTCTTGATTACTATGGTCGGCAGGTATGTTCTTCATCTTGTCAGGATTTTCTGATATTTGTATATACCTTATACTGGTGATATTTCACTAAAGGTCTACTTAGCAGCTCCCTTCTGCTTTTATTCTAGGTTGATGGAATGGTTGCAGAATTTACAGACATAAACCGTGAGATGGAAGCAACTGGAAAATTTAAAATGCAAAGGAAGAAACTTTTCCAGTTGGTGGGCAAGGCAAATTCAAATCTTGCTGATGTCATTCTAAAGCTTGGACTATTTGAGAGGTAATAATTCTATATGGTAACAATTTTGCAGGTTAATTTTAATTCCAAAGTTGAAAAAAAAATTGTACTTGTGTTAGTTACTAGTTGCTATATATTTTGGTAGACTCATGTAGTTTCAATATCAAAATCTTAAAGGGCAATCTAATGAATGGAACAGTTGGATCTAAAGAGGGTAGGTGTATGAAACCTTAAGCCCACAAATGGAAGGCTGTTTTTAAGATTTGAATATTATTTCTAGGTCACAAGACAGCAACCTTATCATTCATTACACAAGGTTTTCCCTCTCGAATGTATGTTGGATAGAGAAAAAAGTTAAAGGGTAAATTAAATATTCTGCATCATACACTGCACAAATATGATGTGTACCAGTTACAATATGCAGTACAATACAACAGTAAGATTATTCTAAAAATATATAAAATTAGATATATCAACAAAAATTCATATTTAAAATATACTTCTTGATTATTATTAAAGACTCCCAAAAATTGGTGTTGAGTCTAATTCAACCTTATCAAACTAATTTGTAATGTGAGTATAGAAGAGGCTCTAAGCTGATGTGACTGCTGGATTGGGAAGGCACAAATCATTGTGACATTAAAAAGTTGTTCGACCCATCTTGAAATTCTGTGCCATGGGGATCCTTTACACCCGTCTTAAGAAGCAGGGTTTCAACGGCCTATTTGTTGGCTAAAAAATATGACCTGAACCAAAAACAAAAACAAAAACAAAGGCCAAACACTCGTGTCATGTGTCCCTTTTTTTCCACCGGGGTTCCCCATTTAGAAATAAGAAACGAAGGACACTCACACAATGACACACACACCCCTCTTGATGTTGATGCTATCGCTGCCACTCATCACTGCCGTCGCCGTTAGCCATTGAAGCACTCACGCAGCTCCTGAAACTGCTACCTTGACCGTTATCAGCATCGCCACACCCATGGCCATCATCGCTAGTGCTGCCTTAATAGTTGTTGGCGCTTACCCTCTGTTCTGGTCACTCTTTGTTCTGCTCTCAATTTTTCTTCTTTTACTGTTTTTCTCACTGTCTTTCCTTCAAAATCTATTCAAAACAAAGAACCTATTTTTAGTTGTGTATTAGATCTTACTACTTAAAATTTATTTTTTATTATTTTTTATCATCTATATTATTTTTAATGCATGTGCAAATTTGAGTATGGTTTTCGTATGTTTGTAACTCTTGTCAAGTTATGATTTTTTATTTCCCTTTTTTATCTTCTTATGATCCTTGAGTTTGACAACATTGGATATGATTTCATATGTTGTCTTTTCAAATTATATCTTTAACGTTCTTCCTCAAGTTGGAACATATGTATCACATGGGTCAATCTTGTGGAAAATGATCAGAGATAGCTACTGAAAAGCGAAGATTGGTAGATGACAAGGTGGCTGTTAGGAAGCAAAATAGCTTAGAGAGTGGGACTGCTGCTAGGAAGCAAAAATGATTAGAGGGCACTATGATTGTCACAGCGAAAATGGTCATCACACAACAAGGCAATGTTAGTGGTGGCGGTCTCGGGCTGTAAAAATCTCATTGGATAAGAAAAGATATGAACTCACCAAAAAAGTTGTCGGTGAACAGTAGCACCAACTGGATAAGGCTCTGTCAAAAAAAAAAAAACTTGTTAGGAAAAAATTTGTAGTTGTTAGATATTGTTTGATATTATTAAGATATTGTTAGATATTGATAACCACAATATCAAACAATATCTTCTATTTAATCTTTTTATTTTCAGTTACTCTTTTTACTTGTACCTCTTTCTATTATAAATAGATTACCCTATGTGTGGTTTATACACAAGGGAGATTAATCTCAATCCCTATTTTCTTTATTCTCAACATGGTATCAGAGTTTAAGGTATCTTTTCTTTTCGTCGCCGTTGCCTCTGCCTCTGTCGCCGCCGGACCACCGCCGGACTGCCGCCGGACCTTCGCCGGACTTTTGCCGGATCTTCGTCGGACCTCTGCCGGATCTTCGCCGGACCTTGCCGGACCTTCGTCGGACCTTCGCCGTCCGACCTCTGTTGCTGGAGTGCCAATTCTGACCGGCAACCTTGAAGCCGTGCCTCCTCCATGGCGTCTTCCGCTGCCTCTTCCCATTCTGAAAACTCTTCTAGTGTGTCTGACCCGTCCATCTACACTA
>Ga0214542_1008013_pt1 | contig 17897 bp, 8 predicted proteins | sample CNSS1metaG_FD_160096 | JGI IMG/M metagenome (GOLD analysis project Ga0214542, IMG submission 160096) | Root nodule microbial communities from cowpea collected in UCLA plant growth center, Los Angeles, California, USA - CNSS1 | ecosystem: Host-associated > Plants > Roots > Nodule | place: USA... | reverse complement strand
TCCTCCACCTATATATATATATATATATATATATATATATATATATATATATTGTATTCATAGTTTTTCATATTAATTAATTTTTTTAAAATATACAATTCTAATTCATTTGAGAATGTAAAGAAAAAGAAACACTATGTGTATAAAAAGTTATCAACTCAATTATCAACACACTTTTACTTCCGTCATCTTTTGTTTTTCGTGTAACATATAATTCTAGGAGGTGGACACTACAATCAAGAAGAAAATAAGATAAGTTAGTAATTTGTACAAGACATGTTATATTTATATACATACATTAGTATCATATCATATAATACAAAAAATCATATTTAAGCATCTAAATCTATTAGTCTACTTGGCTCATGCTAACATTATAATACACCAAGGGTTCAAATAAATTAGACACTTGACTATATTTTCAGAATACTCGTGTATAAAAAAATTAAACTAAAAAGTTCAACACCTGTCATATGACCTTCTACTTCGCAAAGTCATATCTCAATATCTAAATCCTCCATATATGACAGGGTAAATTCTATACCATTTGCGAGACAGGGTCCTTTTTCCTATACTATCCATAACATAAAAACCTCTATCGACTCCTACCATCTAATATATTCCTCTATGAAGTAAAGACAATTCATACTTAGACTCCTCATTCAATACACATCCTAAAATCACTCAATGTGTTATACATAATAATATTAGCTCACAATAGACTTTTGGTAAAACATGTAAACTTTATTAAACCAAACACACCATCAATAGACTTTTGGTAAACACTCGAACTCTACTACACTAAACATACTCATAGTAGATTTCGATAATACTTATACTCTACTCAGCCACACATCCACCCATTTTATTTTCAAAATCATAACACATTTATTTTCATTTGTAAAACTTACTCTCATTCACTGAAAATCATCTCTTGTCCAGTGGAAGTGTGCTCGTATGATAGTGTTGTCTTTACTATCTTTAGGTCACATTTTATACCTACCGTCTAGTATAGTGTTGCCTAAACTAATTATTTTGTAGTGTAATTTTATTAATTTGATTAAGAGGAGACATTGTCATCGAAGGGATCTAAGTTTGTGGAAATACCATTAATGTCTTGAAAGTATATGAAAAAAGTTTTGCTAGTATGTTAGATAGAGAGTTGATTTTTTCAATTTTGACATTGAAATAGATATATGTGAAAATGTATTACTATATGAATGTGAATATGGGTATGATTATGAAAATGTGTATACAATTGTTGTAAATTCAAAATATGGTTATAAAAGTAAGAACATCATATATCCACATTAGGTCTTTTTACAAATTGTCATGTCTCGATTTATACCTTTAAAAAATAATGAATATATATATATATATATATATATATATATAATATAATTGATTAATTATTTATGTATAATTTTATATTATTTTATTTATATTAACTTGCATTTCTCATGTGTTTGTCTTAAATTATTATAACTATGTTTGGACATTAGAAATAATGATAATACATACATGAGATAAGCTAATAGACAGTAATAAAAGGAGATCTCATGTTTTAATTTTGAAACTACTTTTTCGTTGGAAATCCAAGTATGAGTTTAAGTCTCATATGGAGTAAAAATGAGCATTCTTTTATTTACATTAACTTACATTTTTCATGTGTTTGTCTTAAATTATTATAACCATGTTTGAACATTAGAAATAATGATAATACATGCATGAGATAAGCTGATAGAAGGGGATCACATGTTTTAATTTGAAACTATTCTTTGTTGGGAATCCAAGTATGAGTTTAATTCTGATACGACTAAAAATGAGAAAGTTGAGCATCATATAAGGAGGAAGATTCATAAACCCATTGTTTTAAAGATTTTAGGTTAAGAGTAATATCAATACCTTATGTATGAATTAGACTCATGTTTCATTAGTTTTGTATTTTTGAGGTGATCCTCTCTTGAAATACTCAACAATGATGTAAGTCTCGAAAGACCCAACACTCTTTTCTCTCAAAATACATATATATATATGTGTATATATATATATATATTTTTATATATATATATATATATATATATATATATATATATATATATATATATATATATAAAATTTTAGTATGATAACGAGTTTGTGACATTACATCTTACAAAACGAAATCCATAAAAAAAATATCCCATACTTGGTCATTCTATTTTGTCAATAAAAGAATCTCTCATTGATGTTTAAAAACAGTTCAAAATGTTTCCGAAGAACAATATTTTCCGTACGAGATAATCGTAAGTTTATATTATAAAAGTATATCATAAGATAATCATATTATTACGAATATATTTTTTTTTAATCTCTTTTCACAGTGAACTTCTGATTCATATTAGGTGTACTTTTCTATATATATCTTTTACAAAATTCATGAAGCGTTTGCACATCTTTATTTTATTTTTGTCTGGCCTGCACAAAAGGAATGAATTCTTCCAATACTCCGAACTTTGTTAGAACGCACTAAAATTCTAATGGAAAATCTTTTTTATTAGCCCTCTCTGAAAGTTGAAAGCTCACCCCAAGAAAATTCAATTTTATTTATATATCAGCAACCATAAGAAAAGTAATAATTAGGGACCGGTAAACTTTAGTTTGTATTTGGATATGAAATTTCATCATTTTTACGTCATTCAAATATATGGAATTTGAATTAATTTTAGTTTAAATTGTTTAATTTTCAAATGTTTTATTTGAATAAGAAAATTTACATTTGATGAATTTTATTTTTATTTAAATAAAAAAAAATAGTTACCACCAAATTCATAAAACTATTTAAATATAAAATAATTGCTAAAACTTCAAAAATATCAATATTAATAATCTTTTTAAATGATTTTGATTAATTTCATTTTCATTGTCAAAGTTTTTCAAGATTTATTTATTTATTTTATATTTATGAATTTTTTTTCTCAATATTTATGTTAAACGAGATTATTTTGGAGTTGTGAAATAATAGATTGGACTAGACCAATATAAAATAGTACTAAATTGGGCTCATGCAAGGTTAAATCAAATCGGTTCAAGTTAAAGTCAAGTCGACTAGAGCTCACGTCAAGTCGAGTTGGCTCGAACCTAACTTCAGATGAGTTGGTTCAAACCTAGGTCAAACCGAGTTGATATGAACATAAGTCAAAGTGAATTGGCTCGACCCAAATTATATTAAGTCAGTCTGAACCAAAGTTAAACTAAGTTAATTCGAGCTTAGGTTGAGTTGAGTTAGGATAATTTATATTCAGTCGAGTCGAGATAGGTCTATATTCATTCAAATAAGGCCTAACCCATGCTCAATCGAATTGGGCTAGGCCTAGGTTTATCCTAATTCGATTAAAACCCAACCAAATTTATTTTTATCAATACAAAGTTGATAAAAATATAATCTAATGTATTTCTTACTTGGATATTGCTAACCAGTACCCTAAGGACACTAGCTAAGGATAATTAATATACACGGAATTCTATAAAAGTACATAATTAAGTGTGATATTAACTAAAATTTGACTTAACAACTATTAATGCAATTTTATTTTAATTAAAGGACAAAAATGTTCATAAGTGTTGTATATTTGTGTTTAATATTTTATTTAATATTCATCAATAAAAATTAAAAAATAATTAAATAATAAAATAAATATATTTTAATGTTGCTAAAAATTAAATATAATTAAACATAAGAAAATTTAAATTAACAGAAAAATCAGGAAAAAAATAGTGTTGAACATCTAAAATTATAAAATAAGAAACAATTAAAGTATTAATTTGAGTAGAGACTTAAAAATTTCAGAGTCCTTGTTTTGTATCAAAAATTTATTATCTAAAAATTAAAAGGATATTTTTGTCTTTAAAAAATTTGTAGTATACATTTATACTATTTTAATTAATGTATTTAATTATTTCAATTTTCAATATAAAAATAATAGTATCAATGCTCTTTAACCGTGTCCTAACAGCACTGATTAACATTCTCCTTCTTGCTTTAACAGTTGAATTCAAGAGTACATACCAAAAGATTTAAAAAAGTAATTGTGTTAATCAAGTTGGCAAAGATTCGTACCAAGAAAGTTGAAGATTCATACCTATAAAATTGAAAAGATGTTTTGATGATGAGGAAATTAAATATATATACTGGGTGCTATAATGTTCTTATTTTAAATTGTGATATGCATGTGGAGAAAGATTTCAACTAAGATTAAAAAATATGAATTATTTGTTTCAACAAAATATTTAAATGCTTTTAGAAACGTTTTTAAAAAACTTTACATTAAGTTTAATTTATTGCCACTTGTGATGATCAATTATTTTAAATTAAATAATTGATTATCATTAGTTATAATAGATTAAGGTTGGATTAATACAAAAAAAAATTAAAAAATTGCTTTTATTGATAATTGATTAAGTATAATGATAATCGATTATATATATACATACCACTTTAAGTATTTTTAAAATAAAAAATTTGCTAATAATTAATTAGATTCTACTATAAACCATTATTCAAATTGTTTATGCAGGTTTGAGTAGATAATCAATTAAGCCTAACATAATTAAATAATCTTTATTATTGTTTGTGCAAATGTTATAATGTTATAACTGTAAATTTATAAATAACTTAGAATAAAATAGTTTATTAATACTTAGTAATCAGTTAGGTGATTTAGAAATGGTTTTTTCTTATTGGTTTTCAAATTGTCTTGAAAAGATATCAATCCTCGTAACTACTACTTACAACTTAACAAAGAAACTCTTAAAGAAGATTTAAACATTCTAAAACCATATTTCTTGCTAAAAAATCAAGATCAAGGCTTGTGTTGGTGTAATTGCCAGCCTTCTCTTTGATTCAAAGTCTCTTAGAAATTTAATAAGGCAGACATGATGTGTTTTGTATTATGTATCTTGTTGGTATATTAATTCTAGTTCTATTATGTTTTCTCGAAAAAATCTCTTGAGATACGCTCAAAATATTTTAGGCTCATATATTAGGTGTGGTCACGTGTTTTATAGTTGTGATTTAAACGTGGAAATAGTCATTCTAAAAGATGATTGATATTAGATGTGCAATCAGTTTGATACGAATGAGTTCAAAATTATTTCATTTAATTTTCCCATTATCTTTGTTTATCTTTAAATATATATTTTTTATCGTTATCTTGTCTCCAAATTCAATTGTTTAAAGAATATTTTTTCAAAATAGTCCATAACCCGTTTTGCTTAAAAATATAACAATTGTTATTTTTATTTTTATATTTCTCTCTAGTTTATTTATGCTAAATAAGTATCGGTTATCACGCAAATTTATACAACTAATTCGTGGGCGTTCTAAGCCTTACTATATGTGTGTTCACTCTTAAAGAAAACAATTATAACTGTTATCTTTTGTCAGTCCACGTGTTCACGTGAATTCCAACCCATGAGCAACGATTATTACATCTTTTTAAATTTAATTGAATTAAAAAACACACACACACACGCATATATATAATAATTATTATTATTGATGAAAGAGAAATACTTGATTAAAGAAATGAAATTACAACATGATGTTTGTCTCCTACAGGGAGCATCAACAAATCGGCACTTACGTTCAGATCCTATATGAACTTTAGCAATGTTTTTTCTTTTGTCTTTTACTTTTTAAGAATTGATAATTAAATGTTTGGAGCAACTTTTCTCTTAATAATGAATTTTATATCCAAAACATCCATGGATGGCCCTTCTTGGCGCTTTATGACGCAATCACTACAATGAGATATACAGTATCAATGAGATATTCAAAATATCATATACTTGTTCAATTATACTCACATCTATTTTTTTTTCTTTCAATATTGTCGTTATATAAAAGCATAAGATAAGATGTGAGGTGTTTTGTTAAGAAAACTATTGTGTATGTAAACATAGGTTTAGTCATCAGCCAAACTGACAAATCCATGTCCTAATAGAAATTTACAATAAATTACAAGTTTACAATGAGATTTCTTTATTATGATTTAGAGAAATAGATGCATTTATATATTTTATGATGTGTGATTAAATATAATTTTACTAAAATTTAGATGGATAATATGATATATGATGATAAAATATATGATTTGATAACTATACTTTATACGAGGATGGAGGTGACATATGAAATGAACGAACTTTTCAAGAATAGTAATACTTTTATTTCTTTAGAAGTTTAATGATATATTATGTATGTAAACTTATAGAACCCAAGGGGTATATAAACTCTATTTATAGGTACGTAACGCTATGAGTTATGAAGGCACGAAAATGAGTCAAAATGGAATTCGGAGTTAGGGGTGAGAAAAAATCTAATTTTCTTGATCCAATCCACTTTTGCTCTGATCTAATCTATTTAAAATTCATTTGATTAAAAATCTAATTCATTTAAAATCCATTTTAATGGATTTGGATTTCAACCTAATATACTTTTTATATATTTTATGGATTAGATATCCATTATATAAATCAAAATTTTCAAATATGGATAATCCAAACAATCCAATCCAAATTTTCAATTTAAATTTTTAGTTGGGTTAGGCTAAAGGTTGAGATGGATTAGGCTAAATTCAGACTCGAACAGGCCTTGCTTGATGACCTGTATGAACCGGGCAGGACCGACGACCCTGAAGGGTCGGACGGGCCCGACGATTAGAATAGGCTTTGTAGGCCTAAAGACATGAACGGGCTAGGTGAGCCCGACAAACCGAACGAGTTGATCGGGCCCAACGCCTCGAAAAAGTCGAGTGAGCCCGATGACTTGAACGGGTCAGGTGGGCCCAAATACCCGAACGGACCAAGCGGGCATGATCACCCAAACGGGCCAAGTGGGCCCGAAGACCCGAACGAGCCAGGTGGGCCCAAAGACCCGAACGAGTCAGAGGAACCCGAAGACTCAAACGGGCCACGCAGGCCCGAAGAATCGAACGAGCCAGACAGGCTCGAAGAATTGAACGAGCCAGACAGGCCCAAAGACCTAAATAGGACAAGCAGGCCCGAAGACTCAGATGGGCTAGGATGGGTCAGCCCAATGACTCGGACGGGTCGTGCCCGACGACCTGTACGACTGGGCAGGCCCGACGACCCTGATGGACCGAGCGGGCTTGACGACTCTAATGGATCGAGTCGAGTGAGCCCGATGATCCTGATGGACCGAGCGGGCTTGATGACCCAGATAGGCTAAGTCGACCAGACAACCTAGACATGTTGAATTGACCCGACGACTCAGACGAATTGTGCTAGACGACCCATACGAACCGGGCAGGCTCGATGCCAGAACAGGCCAGGTGGGCCCAAAGACCTGGATGGGCTAGGCCGAACCGACCTGACGATTCACACGGGTCGTACCTGACGACCTATACGGACTGAGCAAGCTCGAGAGCTTGATTGGCCGAGCGAGCTCGATGACCTGGATAGGTTTGATTGGTGTGGACCTTAAAGACACAAGTTTTAGAAAATTCATTTTGGATTTTGAACTTGATCCAAATATTTGGATTGTATTTAAGTCTTGATCCAAATATTTGGATCTGGATTTTAAAAAAATCCAAATTTGTTTTTCTAAAAAAATGGATTTGGGTTGAAAATCTAATCCAATTATTTGGATCTAAAATGGATGTGGATTGGATCATTAAAAGTCCAATCCATGCCCACCCCTATTTGGAGTATAGGAGGGACCGATTTGAATGAAAAATTATTCAAATATTTTTGTCGATGCAAGAGGTTAAAAAAAATTGAGTAAGGAAAAGGAAGATGTGTGGTGTTAGCTTGATGAAGAGACAATGATATATAATGTCAAATATACTTATAAGAACATATATAATGAGACAGCAATATATAATGCCAAATCTACTTATAAGAATATTGTTAAAAGCAAACTTTCCGGGATGGAATGCTTGAAATTCATTTTGTGATTAATTTGTGATATAGTTAAAAGTAGACTTAATGGAATATATGTATAGTAATTGGGTACAAATACTTGTGTTGTCATCCTTGTCATAGGGGTTTTCTAAGTTTTTTCTATGTAAATATGTGTTATATTTTATTATCCAAGCTTTTTACTTATTTGTATTAAAAACTACATACATTGTCTTCAATTATGTATAGTTTAGATTTGTAAAAGGATTAGAGTATCCAAAGACTCTTTATATCTAATATATTCTTTATTTCTAATATATTATTTATTTCTTATAAAAGATAATATGTTATGTTATGAAAATCTTTAAATCCTTATGATATATGTATGTGTAAATATAAAGATGTTTCTAGATGATAGTTTATATAATTTTATATTAGTTATTCGACTAGTATGATAATTTTAAGCAAAACTTTACAATTATTAATTAAAACTCCGCTAATTTAGTGAAACTATTTTTTTAAGTAGCTAATAAATATAAAATTATAAAAGTGCATAGATTTATAATATATTTTTTTATTGTAAAATAGTTTTACGGTATTTATAATATTAGTTTTCATTATTTTTATTCTCTTTTATTTTTTATTCATAAATATATTTTTCAAATATATATTTTAGTTTCAACTACTGTTAATCGTTTATCATATTTTCAATGATTTAAAATCATGTAAAAATGAGTTTGTATAATTTCAAAAAGGATACACTTTGTATAGAGGGATTGAAGTAGTGATTAAATAGTTGGCACAATCTTACATTGTTGGAAATGTTTATTTTTTTGTATGAAAATTTCTTAAAATAACACCAATTAAGTATTATAAGTAAAATTGAGATCGGTATTAAAATATAAGTTCTAATTTAACTGAACTTTATAAAATAAAATAGAGTTATAAAATAATGGTTTTGCTTATTTATAAAGTGTAAGTTAATAATAAATGTAAGGACCAATTTTATTTCATGAGTTTAGTTAAATGACAAAGTCAGGCCCGCCTATTTTTCTTCAAAACCTTTTTCAGTTTCCTCACTTTATATTTCTTCTCTATCCTCTCAATCCAAATATCTCACTCTTCTTCACTTCTTGAAATAGAAAGCTGAGTTAGGGTCATTGCGGAGTTCTCCATAGAGTTGACCAAACGTTTCCACGCTCAGTGTAAGTCGAAGACTTCAAATCTCTATCTTGTCTTTTTTTCCAGTTTTAATAGTGTTGGTTCTATCTTGGGGTCTTTCTTAGAGTCTCATTTTTGTCTACATGTGCTCCTATTTCCAGCTTCTTAGTCTGTTTTGGAGTTGTGGTGTTCCTCTCCACCTAGGGCTCTCTCCTCATCAAGAGTAGTAGTAGTTTCAAGGTAAGAGAAGTTAGAATTTGTAAAGTTTTCGAAGTATCTTGTCTATTTTTTGTTCTGTTCATGTTTAAAATGTCTAGTTGATATGTTCGTATGAAAAAGAATTGTGTGTGGTTTGATTTGGTTTTGAAAATGAATAGTAGAACACTCACCCTTGTCTCTATTCGAGTCATTGCTCGGACGAAGAGTTTCAATTTTAAGCAAAAAGTAATCTCGCTAGGCGAGAACGTCTTATTTTAGCGAGTACTCACAAAATGTCACAATATCTGTTCAAGCTCTCGTCTAAACGAGAATGCCTAGTTGAAGCGAGATAACTTTTGTTGCTTAAATGAAGACTTCTAGTTTGAACGAGATTGGTGCATGGAAGTGTTAAATTGCTTGTAGGTAAGCTTTTCTATATATAATAAAATTAATTATGTTGATTAGAATAAAATAATAACAAATTAAATCCACTAAAATGTTATAAATATTAGTAAAAATCCCTTTTATTATAGATATCAAAATTTTTATATAGGTATAATCATTTGTATCGATATCGTCTAACTTACAAATGGAAAAGGACTAAATGGCGCAATATATGGACCATATGGATAAAGGAAATGCTCAAAGGAAACAAGTATTAAGCTTCTACACTAATTTGTCTTCTTTAAGTTAGAATACATTACTTTTTTTAAAAAAAAAAAGGTTATAACTAAATATTACTAAGTTATATTTCAATCATACAAAGTTAATTATTTATAAACCCTTGTCTGTTCTGATTGAGAAAGGAACATACTTATTATATATTAATATACTTGTAGATAACAATATTATTTGCTCAATTAGGTTACGTGTATTTCAACACTAACAGAATAGAATTTAATTAAAATGAACTTTTATTCAACAATTACTCTCACCTAATTTTTTAAAAGTTAACTTGTATGAATTAACTTTTAACTGTGAAAAAAAGTAATTATTTGACTTTTTCCTTTTTCATAAATACTTAGAAGATGTTTTTCCAAATAAAATCTTAATGAAATTTGAAATAGATAGTTACTTAACAAGTACAGTTTGACAATTTGGTTTCATAATTAATAGCACCTATGAATAATAACTAATCTTACATGTTATTTTAAATTATTTTAGTTTTTTTGTCAAAGAAATTAAAGTAATTAAAGTTGAATGTGTACAAACATTTTAGACTTTAGAAATGAAAGGAATAAGTAAATCATAAAATTGATGTTGATGTAACATATAGTAGTAACTAGGAAGAGACAAAAGTTAGGATGCTATTTTGCGCGGTTCTAAAAAGTAGAATCTGAATTGGTTAATTGGTGAAAACTAAAGAAGAGAACAGAAAGTTCCCAGACCTTATGCTTTGTACAATATTAAATAGGTATAATTGGTGACACCAATGGCCTTAGTGTTGGAGTTTTCTGCATGAAGATTAAACCCAATTCTAACGTTAGATTTTTGTGCAAATCATTTGAGACTGATAGGTTTTGGCTTTATTTAATTGTAAAGAATAGATAGCAATTATAACACCTCTATCATGATGTCACACACTACTATTACTGTTACTTGTTTAGTCAGTAGTCTATTAAGTGTTATAATATAATCATTCATCTAACATTAATCGTTTAACTAGTCGTCTAATATTGTATTGTTTAACTGTTCATGTACTATATCATCTCACATTTGTATTGCATGAAATAAGTTTTATCTCCCAAATATTTTTTTACATATGTAAATTAATATATAAATAAAAATATCTTCTTTTAATTTTAGTATATATAAATTTGACACCTCTGTATTTTTGTAAGCCTAAAAACATTTTAACACCCCAAATACATTTTAATTGTTTACGTGTTAATGATATCTAGGACATATTTGAAGGACTCCTCTATGTGTACTTTTAGAATAGAAAGATATGAAAAAAGAAAAAAATAAATTTTCAATTTTCATAGACCTATAAATAGCTTATAAATAAATTAAAAAAACAAATATTACACGACAAACATTTTAAGTTAGTTTATGAATAAACTAAAATTTTATCTTACAGAAAACTTTACAAGAAAAAAATCTCATTAATGACTAATTTTATCAAAAGTTGTTATTTACTGTAATAACGAATTTAGCAATTCACAAAATAAAAAATTATTGATTACTAAAATAATCGTTATTATGAATACAAAATTATAATTGGTCGTTAAATTTGTCACTAATGAATTAAAGACTAATTTAGAAACCAATTGTTTTTTGGTAGAAAAAATCTTGGTAGCTAATGTTTAGTGACCAATCTTCTTTGATAGTTAAAACCTTAGCAGCTAAATTTTAGAAACCAATTTAGAAACAAATTATAATTTTTTATTCATAATAGTAATTCCTTTAGTAATCAATAATTTTTTATTTTATAAATTGGTATCTAGATTGATTACTATAGTGACAAACAATTTTTGTCACTAAAATTTATCATTAATAAGACTTTTTCTTATAGTGAAGGTTCATTCATTTTTTATTCTCCCGTAAATTCTTTTGGAAAATTCTATCTCATCAATTACTTGAATATTCTTTGTTAATGATATATGTGAAAACTTAGAATTGGAGTTGTAATTTTATTTGAATATAGTTTTATTATTTTCTCAATAAGTATTGTTTCGGAACATCCAATAAACATCCAATAAACCTTTCGAGATGTTTTTAAGGACAAAACCGTAATGAAAATTCACACTCTAAAAGTAGACAATATCTTAGTGACATAGTAGTTATTCCTAACAATGTTGTAAAACGAACTTGGGTCGGGTTGAAACAAGTATATTACAAATTTTATACACATAAATGATGGCAGAAAAAAAGTGTTCTAAATTTGTTTGTTTGAGGTGTATCGGTTTTATTAAATATGGGTTATAGATGTAATGCATTCTTTTATGATACAAATTTCATTTAGTTTCTATTTAAGTATATTGTAAAAATAAGTTTAATTATAACAACTACAAGAAAAACTTAAATTAAATTGTATAGTGCGGGTTATGTGAGAAGCAAGAATATTGTGCTAACTTATATGCCTACTTAAATTCACACCCGCTCGCAACAAATGGCAGACGTACACTTATGGCCCTTCCCACACTGTGATCTCTAACAAAAAAAAAAAATATATACATATTAAAAATGACATAAATAATTAGAATACTTTTAAAACAATATTTAAATAAATCTTAAATTGAAATACATAATAACACGTGTTTTCTACTATTATTTTTTTTTTTATTTTTCTTAATTGATTGTTTATTACACTTTTATTCTATATTATGGTAGAATAAGTAGGACTCTGGAATATTGCAGCACACAAAGTCTTTGAAGTCGAAAGAAAGAAAAAGCCTAAAATTGTGCGTTTGACTATCACGCATAGACTCGCATTGTTGCAATAGTGAGAGGAGTAATGTTAATGAAATTGTTTCTTCTATCCTCTCATCTTGAGGATTGTTTTTTTTTTTATGTAAATTTATTATTTTAAGATTTTTAGTTAAAAGTAGGTGTCAAATCTGTTATTCAAGTTTATTAATAATTTATCGAATTGAAATATTTTTAATTACATATCGAGTCCCTCTTGTATGAATTTAAAGGTAGAATAATAATATTTTAAAAATCTTTGGCCGAGTCTTCTAATTTGACTTCCAATTTGACTTAGCACCCTGCATTCAATGGTTTTGTTGCATGCTGTATATTATAAAACATTTACATTCAAACTAAGTACTAATGAGCACTCACAAAATAAAAAGAAAAAAAAAATTAATAGGGGAACCGAGTTTATAACTTCATTAGTTTATTAAATGTTGTGTCCATGGAATTTGGTGGCTTTTCAATATTCTCTCTCAATCATGGTAGAGTGGTCAATGGCTGAACTAGACCTACTTCTACTTCAAAAGAGTCTGCTATACATATATAGATAAAATTATTGACACATATTACCAACCTATTTAACCCATCAATTAATAATAATAATACCACCAATGATTTTTTTCTTAATTTTAAGAGTTAAACAAAGTTTTAAAGTGAAGTTTATTAATGTTTAAGATAATATAACTTATTTTCTTGCGCTTTTAGCCTCCTATTGCTGACTATGCAGCAGCAGCTATTATTAGAGAAGAGGAAGATGGTGGCTTGAATCTGCGAAAGTTCTAGTTGGCTTGATCAGTTAGGAACCGACTTATATTCGCTTAATCCGATTTATGAATAGTTGATAATTTAATAACATAACCTAAAAGTAAACTATATATTGGTCCAATTTATGGATGATTAGACCACAAAGCATTGAAACATTAAATATATCTTATTGTTCTTCCTTTGACGAGACTTGTTGCATGCATATATCTACGTTTAGTCCACAACGGTTTTATAATATTCTATCAAATGCATTTTCTACCTTCATCTTCAACCTTTATCATTATTATTTTACATTTAGTCCACAAGTGATTTATAATATTACTGTTTCATAAAATATATATATTTTCTACCTTGACCTTCAACCTTCAACCTTCAGCAATTGACAGATATATAATCTAATGTATTTTGGTTTTGACAATTAGTCCAATTCAATTATGTACAGAAAACATGGACATTGTAATCACTTCAAACTTGCCAATATGGGATATGCGTGATCTTAGAATATGTGCCAGTGAGAGAAGTGTGTTTTTTTTTTTTTTCATATTTTTAACATTTTTTTATTAATGAAAGGATGTATATATCAGTTGAAATGCATACAATCAGAAACTTAATTTAATATACACTAGTTAGAAAAGAATAGCATGTAAATTGGATATGATCGCCATTAATATCAGATAGCGTTTTCGGTTTAAACACTTAGTTTTCATGTAGATAAGTGTTGCGTTTTGAATTAGTTAAAAGTTCTAAAAAATTGTGTTAAAAAAAAGTGTAGACCCAAAATCCAGATATTGATTTAATAATATAAATGTTCATGTAGATAAATTTAATAAGATAAATTTAATAGTAATATTGATTGAGTTATTTCATTTTCATTTTCATAAATTTAATGAGATAAGTTTCAGAAGTGAATTACACAATACAAGTGTCTATTGACGAACACTGGCTCCAATTTCTATGTTGATAAATTTAATAATTATAATTGACTAAGTTATTTAAAATTGAATACTACAATGTTGGCTCAGATTTGATAGACAGTGACAAAGATATAATTTAAAAGATAAAGACAAAATGGACTTTAGGAAAAAGATAAAGACCGAAATGTATTTAAATTTAACGTAACATACGATTTATGAATTGCATATATATCATATTCATTAATAAGAAAACTTTACAAGTTATATACACAGAAATTATAGTCGTCATAATATAAAACATTAGAAAGAATATACAGTTCATTATCTAATAGCATACACTAGATAACTATTGATTTTTATGCGGGATTTATCAAATTTTGATATTGAATAATATGAAAAAAGGGTAAAACACTATCATAGTAAATAATTAATTTGATAGTTATTATCACAAGTAAATATTTAGGTATATGAGAAATTTAAATAGTTATATCTTTAAATTATTTGTAATTTTATTAAAAAAAACTTATGTGAGAAGGTTTGTAATTTTGTTTACAAAAATTTTATAAAACGTGCAATTTTATTTTAAAAAAAATGTAGAAAAATTTGTAATTTTATTGAAAAGTTACATGTGAAGTCATAATAATTTTATTGAATATTTGTAAATATAAGTTATGTGATGTTAAAAGAAATAAATTTATTGTATGCATTTATTTTAATTTTATATTTGTCAACACCCAATCCGGTTGCGACAATGTTTAAGGGTGTGTTTCTGTTAAAAAGATTTATTTTATTATATCGCGTGATTAAAAATAACATTTTATTTAATAATTTAATAATAATACATTGTTATTAGTGTAAAATAATTTTTTTAATTAATATTATTTTAAAGATAATTACTATAAAGTAAATGCATTATATTATACATATGTTAATTTTCTTTATCTAATTATTGATCCTGAGATGATAATATTTTCTAAATAGAATATCATTTTCTTCTATGAGGCCTTTTAGTGTCATTAGAAAATTTCAATATATAATATCTTTGAATTAAAATAAAAGTAAGAAATATATTTTTTTTATCGAGGAGAAAAAGTTTAGTTAAATTTATTGAAGGCAGAGTTTCATATTTTTTAATTTATTCTCAATAATATTTAATGTAAATAATGCTAAACTTTAAACATAAGTATGTTTTTAAAACAATAGTATTAAATCGTAATAAAATAATAAATTTTGGCTTATATTTAAAGACACATGATTTTTTAAAATATTCAAATACATGAATACATAGATTTAGTGGTAACCAATAAAGGTTCTTTATATATCAAGTAATAATAAAAGTCATGTTCAATTATAAGTTATAATGTTGTGAACAATTTGCATACAAAATAGTCAAAACTTTCATTATCAATTGATAACACTGGTTTCTTCTTTATTCTGTAAATGTTTATTGACCAAGTAAAATAAATGAGAAGGTTTTCAACATTTTATTTTAGACATAATTATTTAATTATAATAAAATGAATGTTTTAATATATATATATATATATATATATATATATATATATATTTTTATTTATTTAAAATTAAAATGATATTTTTATCTATAGTATTATCTAATATTTATTAACATAATGTATTCAACAAAATGTTGGATACAATAAGATTAGTAAAAACAATTGCACACAACTACCGTAAAAGATAATAAGTATAAGCCATTAATTCTTAACAAATTAACATGTTAACTAAATCTAGTTAGATACAAAAAGTGACTTCATTGTACTAATTTTGGACGATAAAAAATATACGAGACTTGTTCTTTTAGAATTAAATACCCTACATTTTTTTTTCAAAGCAATATATCATAATTTGAAACATGCACGGTTTTCTTAAAAAAAAAAAAAAATCTTCAACATGAAAACGGTCAAATTACAATACCATATTTTAATTAGTCCTAGATTGTTAAAATTCATGCGAATGAAATGACAACTTTTTTATTCTTTTACGAAACACCTCCGAAGAAGTTATTTTATAATTTAATTATAATTTCCATTTCAACTATTATTGTAGTCATCATCTAGTATTTAAAAAAATTGATAGAACTATTAAAATTTAACGAAATGTATCTTTCAATGTCAAAACATCATTTTTTGTTATAATATATTAACTAAAAACATAATTTCGATAATAAAATATTATATCTTCAAATAAATGATAAAAAACTACCATGGTTTTGTTGATGAGTGAGAATTCAGTTCCCTGGACACGAATTCTGGTCTATAAAAAGTATTTTTTTTTTCTAAATTTCAGTCAGAATTCGGTCCTAGGACTCGAATTCTGAACTAGGTCTTTTATTTATATATTTATTTATTTTTAAATAAATAATAATTAAGATTTTTTATTTTTTTAAATAAAATATTTTTAAGAGTTAATTTTTTTTTGTGTGAAAAATGTTGCATTAGAGGTTAAAATTATTTAAAATAAAATAGATTTAATAGTGTGTTTTTAGTTATTTTAGGTATTATTTGAAACAATGAAAAAATAAATATTTTTTTTTTGTCTTTTTGAATTTGTTGATTTTAAAATAGATTTTATATTGTGTAGTAAGTTATTTTATGTGCAATTTGAAATTATAAAAGTCAATTTAATTTCATTTTTTTTACTTTGTTGATTAATTTTCTTTTTATAATAGTGATTTTGGAAAAAAAATTATGAATTATAATAGAGGTAACTAAAGTAAAAATAATTAATATATAATGTTTGATGTGGTGTTGTGTTATTTATTTTTTAATATTTATTAAATACTGTCGCAACCGAAATCGCTACGGGACGACGAACCAACAAAAAATATTTGTAAAAACAGAGTTTTGAGTCGCCACCATAGTTATGATAGGAAACTATGGAAAACCATAAAACAGAGCAAGGTCTGCGAAAAACCAAAATTTGGATCCGAGGGTCGGTTACGCGTGGGGAAGGTATTAGCACCCCACAACGCCCGTCCTAAGACGGTACCTTTAATTAAATGTGCAAAAGTTATGTGCTTTTTTGAAATATTTAATTTTCTCCAAAATTAGTAATAAAAGAATGTACAAAAAAAAACTAAAATATTTTTTTTGAATTTTTGGGCCCGACGATGATTAATCCTCGCTCCTACGTATCTCCATGTGAATGGAGAATCAGGGTTACATAGTTCTTTTTTAAAAAATCTATTTGGAAAATTATTTGAAAATGATTTAATTTGTTTTATAATTTTGAAAATCTTTTTATTTAAATTTTAGTATTATTTTAAAATTGGTGTTATGCGACGCGAGCGGCCGGATAGATACTTCAAATATTTTTTTTCTAATCTTTTATTTTTTAATTTTTTAATCATTTATAAATTTTTAATATTTTTTTAAAATTATTTTAGAGTAGTTGTGGATGTCATTGCGACGTGAGCAACCAAATAGATATAAAAGAGTAAACAAAGAAAATTATAGTTTATTCTTAGATTGATATATATTTTTTAGAAAAAAAAAAAAAAAAAAAAAACTAAAAAAGGAA
>Ga0214542_1008009_pt1 | contig 17907 bp, 16 predicted proteins | sample CNSS1metaG_FD_160096 | JGI IMG/M metagenome (GOLD analysis project Ga0214542, IMG submission 160096) | Root nodule microbial communities from cowpea collected in UCLA plant growth center, Los Angeles, California, USA - CNSS1 | ecosystem: Host-associated > Plants > Roots > Nodule | place: USA... | reverse complement strand
GTCCTTACTTTGTAATTGTTTGTGCATATATGTTTTCGTCATTCCTGCAAATCGAAGTTTGTTGGTGCTATGAATGAAAGGCTAGTTGTGGAACAATGACAGTATATTGATGGCACAACATTTTGGTGGTTGACGGTATTGAATGATTCGATGAAGATAAGTAGGAACCTGTTAGTGCTCTTATGTTTTAAATGGGTTGAAAGGAGAGGTGGATTTGACCTTGGTACGGAGGTAGTTTAATTTAATTTATTAAATGTTTGTTTAGGATTAAGACTAAGTAATGAGATTAAAAATTAATTTGTACGAGGTAGTAGACAATTCATGTAGAAACTTTTTTTCCTATGGAAAAGTTCATGTTAAAGTGATATTTGATACTCTTTTGAAATATGATGAACATATGGGTGATATAGAAAATTTTTGTAGGCTTTACATATTGTTAAGCATATATGACTTCTTGCTTCCAAATAAAAATGGAATTGTGTTCCCCATTCTTTTTGGCATCGTTGATACACAATCCAGAAAAATATAATTGTGGTTGATTAGTTTATGAATATTTGGTGGGTAGCTTGTGCAACGATTCGATGACATTGAAGAATGAAGTACAAGTCACTTCCATGTAAATGGATGTGTGTATTTGTTGTAAGTAAATTTTGTTTAATGTTCGTTTTTGTTGTTATTGTTGTAGTTTATGTTAGACATTAATGTGTGAGTATTTGTGTTTGTTTGTATGTTTCAATTATGGTCTTTTGATCATTTCCTCATTTGCAACGCGAAGTTCAACGTTGGGATGACAAAGTTTACTTGATCGTTGCATTGGATGAATATGAAAGTGGGTGACAGTGTCATAAAATGTGATTTTGATAATAATGTGATTAGTATCCACATTGTTTATTTCGTATGTATAAGTTTGATTATTATACCTTAATTAGTTTTGTTTTGTTGTGCATGCTCTTATTGATGTTGCCATGTTAAAGAAATAACTTTCTCATGATGTTGTCAAAGAAGCATTTGAACACTTTGAGACTGCATACACACAACAAAATATTAAAGAGATGGAAGAGCTTGAGCGTGTTGTAGAGCATCATGAACATGTTATAAGTGATCTTGAAGGTTCTCTTTGCCATTTAGAAAAATTGGTTGCAGAAAGGACAAAAGAGCATGAAAAGGATGTTGTTACTGATGATGATGATGATGACGATGTTAGTCGAAATTCAAATAACTCTCATTCTGGTGCACCATACAACTTAATATTTAATGGTAGAACAACGATTGAAGATGAAGTCAATGGACAACATAGTAATATGTATGACCGAATGAAGGCACAACCTCGAATGCGATTTAAGAGTCGTGCCATAAGAACTTCTTTTGCTATATATGGGAAGAAAAGAAACCCAAAATTAGTTTGATAGGTTTTTTATTGTTGTAATTTTCAATACATGTAGACATTGATAGTAATTGATATAATTGTTGTATGAGTTTGATGCTAGTTGTAGAAGTACTTTATTGTTATTGAGGGTGCACCTGTATTGACAAAAACCATGTGTTGGATAAAGTTATAACAACTTGTTCAAAATGTTTACCGTAGGTACCCACATAAAATTTTTGTGCTTTTCACTTATGCAAGACAATAAATAAATGTTAAAAATCATGTTTGAAGGAAACAAAAAATAATACAGGTGTGGTGTGAAAAAATTTTGGTTCATAAAGTTGAAAACATGTTGTAAAAGTTGTAGGTGAGGTCCCTATTTAATTAGAATTTGGTCCACATGAATTTGAGACATGGTTCTTGACCTTTTTGTTAATGACTAGTGAAGACTATGTTAATGGTGGTTATGTGTTCAACTTAAATATTGAAGTCCAAGAAAAATAGGGCACATGTGTGTTTGGGTGTACGAAAAGCAAAACAAATTGTTTAAAAAGTTATGTTTAGTCCTCACATATTTTTACATACCTTCCCACTTACGAATGAAAAACAACATCTTAATTTTTGGTGAGAAAGTCTATATAATGGAATGAGTTATTCAAAAATTTGACAACAGGTCGCCACATATTAATACTTTGTTACCTATTTACGCATGGCAACTGACAAGCTTTTGGCTAAGTAAACGATGTAAAATTTGAGGTTTAATTTAGGAAAGAAAGCAAAACAAGGTAGTAGTAATCCATAGAACTCAGTCTTAAAAATAATGTACAAGTGGGGAGTCATGTCAAAATAAATGGGCACATGAGCTGGGTTTTTTGAGCAAATAGTAAAAAGTATTGTAATGAACAACCATAATTTTGTTTGTACACCATATGGGTTAGTGACATGTACATTGGACTTACCATTACCAAAAAAAAATATTCCATACTTCTCAGTCTTAAAAAAAGTTGACACCACCAGTAACCCACAAGTGAGGGAGCCATGTGAAAATAAATAGGGACTTGAGCTGGATTTTTTGAACATGTACAACAAAGTATTGTTATGAACAATCAACATTTTGTATGGAAATTATATGGGCCAATGACATCTACATTGGATTTCCCATGACCAATTTTTTTTTATAGTTATCAGTCTTAAAAGAAAATAAAAAGAAAAAAATTGACACCACCAGTACCTCATAGGTGGGGGAGCCATGTGAAAATAAATGGGGACTTGAGGTCCATTTTTTGAACAAGTAGTACAAAGTATGGTTATCTACAACCATCATTTTCTTTGTATACCATATAGGCCAGTGACATCTACATTGATCTTCCCATGACCACAAAAATATTCCATACTTGTCAATCTTAAAAAATATTGTTTTTAGCACCACCAGTACCCTAGAGGTGGGGACTCATGTGGATATAAATGGGGATTTACCCTGGAACTTTTGAACAATTATTATAGAGTATTGTTATCAACAACCACCATTTCTATGTATACCATATCATAAATATTCACATGTACATTGGACTTCTCATGACCAAAACAATATTGCATAATACTCAGTCTTGACAAAAAAAAAAATTAAATGGCAGCACAAGTACCCCACATGTCAGAACCTTTTTACAAGTAAGTGGGGAGTTAAGCTGCATATTTTGAATGTATTGAACACAATTTTGTTATCAACATACAAAGTATGTTATGTTGATGTAACCAATATGGGGCATAATAAATCATAATTGAATAAATATGTACCACTTGAGTCAGGCAAAAAAATTCATAACAAAAAATACATGTTTTGTTCCATGTATAAATGCTCTAATAAATACAACTAATTTCAACATTCAAATACATGTTTTATACTCTAAAAGTCTTTTACCGTCACTCTTGTACATTACAACGGTGTATAATGCAATAAATTTACATCAATAATGTCTAACTCCTTACTAATGAATCGTATTGTCCTATAACTTCCTGCTTTTTGTTGTTGCCTTCATGTAGAATCCATTGACATATTTATTTCTCTTGAATGTGTTGAAGTTGTCCCTGCACAAGGACTTATTCTTCACTCAACTGAAATCATATTGGTGGACAAAAACAATAACGTTTATAAGTAAACAACATATACCAAGACCTCATTCTGTCTTACAATGACCTACTTACATTGGTGTAATCAGACAGGGTTATTACCATCAAACTTTTTCATACCATCGCACAACTCAATTGTCTAAACAATAATTATGTCACAATCATATCTATAAAAAGTATAAAACAATAATTAAACATCTGTATGTCATAAAAAATAATTCACTCACCATGCTGCAATAAAAAAATGTAGCGACAAATGTGTTTGGATGAACTGAAGTCATTTGGTTTTGATGTTGAAATTTTGGCCTAACATCATCATTATAATTCAACAACATTCCAAACATCAATTACAATTGTATATAACTTCATAAAGTCAACTCTAAATGCAATAGTAGGTGCCTCCTCTGAAACAAATGGGATAACAACTTGAAACACAAAAATGTCCTCACAATAACCACTTTTAGCATCAACATTCAAATCACAACAATTGTCAACATCATCTTCTTTAATTGTTGTACTACCTGTTGGGACATCATGACCAACATTATCTTCACCACCTACTACCGCTGCTCCATGAGATGTAGACGGAATGTTTTCTTTAAGCATTGAAATCCTATTCTTCATGTCAATTATGTGTCTTCCTTGTCTTCTAACCTGTTTCATCAAATTTGTATGGGACATGGATTTAGGTGCATCATGCTCTTCCTCAGCCTCTACTTGATCATGAATATCCAATGCTGCACAAATCATTTCATTGCATAAGTCATCTTCCATCAAAGTCCAATCTAAAAAACTCTAAATCCAAACAACAGATAACATATATTAGTGTTATGACATTTTAAGGCATACTCAAAACAACAATTGCAACTTCATTACTTGGCTTGTTTGAAAGAGCACCTCAATGCTTGTTAATCTTAATTAAACATTAGACCAACTCAATATTCTTGAAAATAAAATATCTCTATCAAGGACAAATAGACCAAGACTTAAGTTGTTAACTAAATAACTATGAACAACTTTAGCCCAATTGTATTTTGACAAACTATATAAATTGTATAAAAAACTACAAAGAATATTACAAACTGTTTTTGAATTACTAGGAATGTAAAGTACAACAAAACATACTAATATATACAAATGACAAAAATTTTCTACATCATCCACGTTAGACTCAATCATACATTTCATCATTTCAATCATAACTGAACCAACCAATCCACAAACATTTGTATCGAATTGAGCCTCAACCCCACCAACACCCAATCCCAAACCCAAACAAGTGTCACCAGTGGTTAAAGGAATGGAGTGTTGCATCAAACGAAAGGAATGACTAACAGATAACCAACGCTTTAAAAGCTCTAAAATGAGCAGGTTACATATATGCATTGGCTTTTGTATATATAGACATCGTTTGAATAATGTCTCTCCAATTCTTGCACAGTGATTTTCCATAATCAAGCCATTCATTTGAGCTATGTACTTTGTATAACAGAAAGTACGTAATCAAGCCTACCAAACAAAACAACATAAATTTATTTCAGATAACATCTTCATATTTCATGCACAAAAAAGCACAACTGAAATCAACAACACATTGGAATCACCTTTTCATTATGTGCATTTTTCCCAGTCATCACTTCTACAAATCTTATGAACTGCAACAAAACACAAAATAAGCAACAACCACAAATTGTTGCCTAACAAACAACCATTAAACCCACAAACATAGCCACAAACAGTTGCCTAAAAACCAATATAACCAGTCGCCAATGCCTTAACAATTTCCCAAACAAAAAAAAGGCAAAAAATGAATAACGTATTAGTCAATCACTGACCTATGCTTTAATCGCTAAACGAACACGCCTACACAGCCAACAACCACCCAATGCACTACACAATGGACAATGTCAACGAACAAAACAAGTGGGATTGCAACAATGGAATCACAAGGGTGCCAATGGTTTAGTGGTGAAGGAAGATTCTTGATGCCTCTACTAAAGGAAATAAGTTTTCCCTCTTTCAATGTGTTTCCCACACATGTGCTAGATGCTAAAAAAATTAATTTTTACATTTTCAATTTAAAAAATGGGTGCCACGTCAAACGTGTAAAAAATGAGTCAAAAGTGAGTGTCAAAATATCGTTTTTGTTAATATTGAAAAAAAGATGGAGCCCATGTATCATCCTCTAAAACACAACATAAATTCCTTGAATATTTGCAAGGCCTTACAAATCAAATTTTACCTTTACATGGCTTAACAAGGCTTTAACTTGTCAACATCCCCTTTCCAAATCCCAAATCCTAGGTTCTTCCTAAGTGTTCTCAAGGTTTGTACTTTCAAAGCTGAAATCTTTCCAGGTTGTTTATCTTATAGAGCAAAAATTTTAAGGAAATATGAGTGAAATAAGTTCATTATAATTATGTTGATAAATCACAAGAGGAATAATTAATCAAAAGAAATATGCATTAGAAAAGAATTGGGAGATGTGCCTAACTAAAATCACTCTCTTATTTCTTTCACACATAAATAAGGAGGTTGGATTTGCTAATAAAATTAGGTAGAGAGAGAATTTGGTTGAGAGAAGACCAAAGCCAAATAAATGAGAGTTAGTAATTTGCCTATCTAACAAGTTAGACCCTAATTAACTCGTTTGGCCACTGGTGTGTGTAATGCTAGAGACAATAATGAGAAAGAAGGAGCCAAAATTTCTTAAATCAACATCAAAATGGGCACAAACTAAAATAAAGAAAAAAAAAATAGTCTAAACGTACTAACTCCTTTGAAGAACACTAATTGCAACAAATATACAATAACTTCTTTTTCATCCTTATCTATGACATGAAACAAAATCAATTCAAGAGAAAAACCCTAAATTACATAAGTCAGATAATGAAATATACTAGCCTTACAATAACTTCACCTTTGCTCAATGGAGAAGATTACTAGGTAACATAGCTTTCCAAAATGTCATGATACGATGGCTTTGAGACGAAGACAATGGCCTTGAGAGGAAGATGGACCAAGGGATACGACGTTGTGTTGAAAGAGAAGCCATAATGTTGAGAGGTGCGTTGAAATAGAGTTGGAATAATGAAAGAAATACCATTGGAGAGAAAAGTCCTCCCATCACACCTCCTCGTTTACACCGAGGCTTAGAAAAGAAACCAAAATTGAAAAAGAAATACTCAGCACTTAGGTGAGTTAAAATTGGGTAAAAAAAGTGAGTCATTATATATTTTGATTTTCCATTTTCATTTTTGTTTATAGGTAAGTAAAAGGAAGGAAAAGAAGATGGGATGGATTCTGTGGGGGTGTTGGAAGTCCCTCGTTGAATAGAGATAAGATAATTTCATAGTATATAAGTGGGGTGCAAACCTCACCTTACAAGCCGATTTTGTGAGGTTGAATTAGGCTTAAAGTCCACTTATTAATATGGTATCAGAGCCATTGTTAGAGCCTATCGTAATGAGATTTCTTGGACATTCTATTTCACTCGCTATCGAGACGCTAATGAGCCGCTAACAGACCACCGTTTAATGTCTAGTCCAACGCACTAGATTTATATACCTCGGTGTGTGAATGACAACTTACAAGTTGGTTTTGTGAGGTTGAGTTAGGCTTAAAGTCCAATTACTAACAAGGAGCTATAACATGGAATATAAGGAGATACAAAAACACATTTGTATTCTTTACTAAAAGTTTTGATCATATCTCAATCATGAAGGACATTAGATTCTATGCATGAATAGAGCTGATAGGGTGTATGCCATCTTGCTCATATTCATATGCCCAGTGACAAGCTCATTGGGACTACGCTTAATGGCAGTAATAGATGGTGGATAATATAACAAAATAAGGTCAATTTATTATATATTGACTGTAAATCTTAGTTCATAAATTAGTTTTGTAAGATTAAGTTAAATTTAAAACCAACATGTAAGGGTGAAAGCAGAAGTAACTTTCCACTTTGTTTACCTTGTGTAATTATTATATGGACGCAATACCTTTAGAAACCTCCATGATTGTGGTTCTTAACTCAAAAGTTTTAGGAAGAAATATGAAGGATGGGGGACTTGGCATGAATCTTTTGCACATATACACTTCTCTCTCAAATGATATAGTTAAACCTTGGGAGATGTTAAACATTTGAAGTGTGTTAAAAGAACAAATATGAGGGCAAAACAGTTGACTGAAACTAGGGCGTGGAAATTATCAATGGATGTAAACATGCATGATTATCATGTTAGAATTAATTGACGAATTAATTCTATTATGTGACTCATTTGAAATATTATGATGGAAACTATTGTGATTTAATAAAATATAAAGACTGATTGATTATTATGGGAAGTAATAAAATAAAATAAAAATAAAATAAAGCACAACCCAACTTGATGGACGTTGGCTTATAAAAGAGTATTAAGGTTTTGTCTCTGGCCATAAAGTTCTCTCACAATAAGCCATTAAAAAAAAGAGTGTGACAGGAGAAACGAAGGCATAGAGATAGATCGAGAAAATGAGGTTGAAGAATAGAGATTGAAGAACACATTCTTATTGAATCTCTCATGGATCAAGATTAGTATCCTATGATGTTTTATGTGCGTGAATGTGTGAGAATCATGAATCTTAAGATCCATGAGTAGTTTTCTATAATGAATTATTATTGTATGAAAACTACAAATTTATTTACATGTGGTATCAGAGCAATGTTATTAGATTCATGATTCTCCAATTATGATGTTTTTCCGAAATTGTGTTTTCCTAAAACTATTATGAACCCTAATTATGATTTTAGAGATTTTATGATATTATAAACCCTAATTATGATTTTAGGGATTTTATGAGATTATTAATCCTAATTATGAATTTAGGAATTTTATGTTATTATAAACTCTAATTATAATTTTATGGATTTTATGATATTATAAACCCTGAATTTAGGGATTTTATAAAATTATGAACCTTATTATAAATTTAGCAAATTCTTAAATTTATGTTTTTCCCAATTTTTTTTACGAACCTTAATTATAGGACTGAGGGGCTTTTACATTTTTCGCTACGTATGAAAATATTTGTGAATCGAAATTGAATGAATCAAGTGCATCATGTTTAATCGAGTTACATGTGTGAGTCAACATGATGAATAAATATAATGGGAAGTCGCATGTTGAAAATATTGATAGTGCTACGTTTCTTGATCTGGTTTTCTTTATGTGCTTTAATTGTGAATTCAATGGTTTGACTCAACATTGCACAAATCCCATCACTAGAATTGGAAAACCCAAGCCTTTACATGATTATTAATTATTTGGAAGTCTAGTGATATTATTGAATTGCATCACCATTATGAATTAATGTTAATGTTTTTGTTTATTTGCAATAATATATATGTTATATAATTATTAAATTAAAATTAATGAGAATGTTATGTATGATTTATAGTAATTAATGATATTTATTTATTTAAAATTAGTATGATAAATTTTCTTAGTCACCAAAGTGATCAAAATTTTAAAGTTATTTGATTTCGAATTATTAATGTTTTTATTTCAATTACCCATAATATGGATGAATAATTATGAATAATTGATTTATGGGTTAATTGAAGTTCATTATTATAAGGCATTTCAAGATCGCCCAAAGGTTGATTAATTATTCTTATAATTAGTGAGCATGATAGTAGATAATTTTGTATGTGTCACTAGTTTTATTTATATACCTAAAGGTAGTAGACGATTCTAGTTGATGCATATTTTATTTATCACTAATATTACATAACATGATTAACATCATTATTTTTTTGTATTAGTGGATCATCCAAAGGAGAACATTAGTATGTATAGAATGATTGTTTATATCTGAATCTGTATTTACGTTTAGTTTTATGACTTAAAGCATTAATGTTAAGCATGTGTTAAATGTAGTCGTTGTTCCGATATCTTTACACTCGCACACTACTTTTGTTCTTGTCTTTAATGGGTTGAATTTCCATGACTAGAGTGAACAAGTTCAATTTCACTTAGGTGTGTTGGATCTTCATTTGGCTTTTCAAGTTGAAAAGTTGGTTGCTATCACAGATGCCAGTAGCAATGAAGAGAAAGCCCATTACAAAGCTTGGGAAAGGTCAAACAGACTTAGCTTAATGTTTATGAGAATGAGCATAGCAAGCAATATTAAGTCAACTCTTCACAAAACTGCCGACGCGAAAGAATTTATGAAATTTGTAGAAGAACGCTCCCAAACTGCTAATAAGTCCCTCGTTGGGACATTGATGAGTACGTTGACCACCATGAAGTTTGACGATTCACATACTATGCACGAGCATGTAATCAAAATGACAAATATCGCATCAAGAATTAAGTCCCTAGGAATGGCAATGGATGAAAGTTTTCTCGTGCAATTCATTTTGAACTCATTACCGTTTGAGTATGGTACATTTCAGATGAACTACAACACCATGAAAGACATTTGGAAAGTGCATGAATTGCATAATATGCTAGTTCAGGAGGAGACCAGACTGAAGAACTTAGGAAACCACTTTGTTCATTATGTGAAGAATCAAGGAGCTGGAAAAAAAGTTGCAAAGAAACATGAAAAGGGTAAATGACCATTAAAGATTGACGAGTCTTCAACAAAAATCTAGAAGAAAGATGACAAATGTCATTTTTGTGGAAAGTCTGGACATTTCTAGAAGGACTAAATCGTAAAGCTTGGTTCGAAAAGAAAGGTGAGCATAATGCTCATGTATGTTTTGAATCAAACTTAACCGAAGTTCCACATAATACTTGGTGGATTGATTCTGGATGTACGACTCATGTTTCTAATGTGATGTAGAGATTTCTTTCAACCAGAACCATAAACCCAAGTGAGAAGTCCGTCTTCATAAGCAATAAAGAGAAAGTTCAAGTGGAAATTTAATTTTTTATGGATATCACTTAGACCTTATGGATACTTTTTATGTACCTAGTATCACTAGAAATTTAATTTTTTTGTCTAAGCTTGATATTGCTGGATATTCTTTTAAGTTTGAGAATGGTTGTTTCAGTTTGTTTAAGCGTACTTGTATGATTGGATCTGGTACTGTAAGACTCGAGAAATTTAAATAATTAAATAAATAATTATTTAACAAATGTTGGTAGTAGAAGCCTTAAGACATTTAATGCGAATTGTTATGACATGGAAAAGTACTAGCTCAAATGGTTGAGAGTACATTATTATGTGAGAGGACTTGGGTTCAAGTCCTATGTATGCCAATTGTATGTTATTTAATGTGAGTATTATTTTAATGTTCTGTTTGAATGTGATTGGTGGTGGAGTTGGTTGTGCATTGGCGTTGCAATTAAGTGGTTGTTTGTTCAAACCTTACTAGAATGAATTAACTCTCTTTTCGCCAAATTTTCTTTTGGCATGGATATGAAAGGGCTTAGGAACCCTAGCAGCCAAGAGAGGCAGCTTAGGGGGCTAAAGACAAACCAATAATGGTCCTTGATTAACCATTAAACCTAAAACTTAATGGCATTTTCGTTTTTAGAGTTAATCCACTTAATTAGGGTAGTAATTGAGAGAGAAAAGAGAATTGGAAGGGTAAGGAGTGTTGCATTTTCGTGTGAGAGTTAAGTAGTGGTTTTCCAGAGTATTTTCGTGCTGGTTAAAGAGAGGGTGGAGGTTGAGAGACACTTTTAGGAAGGAACCAAAGGCTAGGAGAGTTTGGTTGAAGGACACATAATAAATTCGATTTTGAGCAAGGAATACAGGTAAAGGGAGCGACTTGCTTATGTTCTTAATCGTATATAATCTACTGTGCCTTGTATGAATGAAATTGTATGAAATTCCCTTCTGTTTATGCTGTTTTTCGTAAAATTCCGGGTTTTCACCCAGAAACCGCCTGGCGGGCATGAGTGTGCCGCCAGGCGATGCTGTTTTGCACGATTTTGTGGGGTTGTGATGCAAGTGTCATTGTGACTTCTGGAATTTGGTTGGTGTATATTATGTTTGATTTTTACTAATGTAAATTGAATAATTGGATTGGGTGAAAGGCTTCGTAGCAAAGGTGTGGCATAACCATGGAATTGATGATAGGGGTTGAGCAAAGTTAATTAGGGATTGATTTATGTGTCTGATTATTAAGTGTCCGTATCCATCTATGTGCATTTTATCTTCTGGATGTGAGTAAGGGTTCGGCTTAGTGAAATGGTGAGACGGGTTAGGAAAACATTAGAAGTTCTTCGCATAGAGGGGAAAACTGGGTGGTTTCCAGGACCTGTTATGTCGCCTAGCGGTGCATTAGCTGCTGCCAGGCGATAGCTAGAAGTTTTCCAGCTTGGTGTTCTGATGGTGAAGAGGCCGAAAGTGGTGTAGGAGTTCTGGTGATAAAGTTAGGTGGATGAGAATATTACACTAAAGTTGTGGTAAATGGAAGGCTATACTGAAAAGAATATGAAGGTGTATAAATTATTAGTATGTGGGAGTTGGTTTGTATACGACATTGTGAACATAATAAGGAATGATGTTGATGGTCAATAAGCTTGGGAGTGCTAGAGAAAAGGTAGAGTTCAGTTGGATATAGATCTAAAATTTTTGGACACTTACTATCTATTAGAGTAAGGTTTCAATCATAAATTGGTGTGGCTTAGGTGGGAGAGATTGAATAAACGGTTGGCATCATTTCAGTAGTGAAGCAACATGTAGTCTAATTATTTATGTACTGGAATAGGTGGTCTTTTCCATGAACTTCATTAAGGTATTATGCAATGTTAAAGTACTTGGTAAAATCCTAGGATGTGAATAAGGGGATTGACAATTGTGAATGATAGTCACTCGAACCCTATGAGGACTGTAGATTACCAAGAATCTAACCTTGAGTGACGAGTGTATTTTTGGACTTTTGGAATTACTTTGGGCACTAAGCCATTCCATTTTGAGTGCTAAACCAGTAGAGTTCACTACTGATATAGCGTCTGGCGACGCAGGTGTGGTCGCCAAGCGATAGGACCTTCAGGCCTCCAGGGAAGTCCCTGCATCGCGCGGCAAAGGGCTGTTCCGCCAAGCAAAAGACCCTGAAACAGTGGGTCTGTTTGGAGCTTGGCGCCTGGTGGTGAAGAGGTTCCCCCAAGCGGTCTGTGCAGATTTTGCCTGACGGCGCTTAGGCTGCGCCAGGCGATAATGCTGTAGTCTGTGACTTGTGTGTGTTGCTTTTAAGCAATGATGCTATACTTGGATCAGGAGATGCTGTGCCATGAGCGGGTAGGTTCATGGATGGTGGTGAACACGTGATGGTATGAGCGGGTAGGTTCATATCATGTTACTCTCGTGTGGGGATACGAACGAGGTAGGTTCGTATGTTCTGTGCTCACACTTGAGAGATGCTGTGTGCGGGAGGTACGTAACTGGTGGATCACGTGTGTTGGACTATGGACGGGCGTCCGTAGAGCAGGACTACGAGCGGGGAGGCTCGTAGAGTAGTGTAACATCCCCACCGGATATTACAGATTTAAATAATAAAATAAAAACTTATTACATAAGCTTCATTTATTAAAACCTCATTTCCCAAAAACACGAGAAATTTAAGAATTTTATTTACCTCAATAATAATCCAAAAACCCATAATTATAAATACTATTAGAATTAACCAAAAAATCAAGTAATAAAAGTGATTACAATTTATTTGAAATCATAAAATACAAAAACTCTGAGAAAAATCCTGAATCCAAGTCTAGCCCCGCTTCAGCTCTGCTCCCGTGTGCCGCGTATACGATCATCACCAAACACAGGCAGATAAGGTGAGCTAACTATAACATCCCATTCGGATATTACTAATTTAAGTAATAAAAATTAAGAAATATGAAGAAAACCTCATTTATTATACTTCGCTTCCCAAAAAAACACAGGAAATTTTAAAACAACTATTAATCAGAAGTTATCCAAAAATCCATAATTTATGAAACTCCAATACAGTATCCAAATTCACAAATCAGTAAAACACTATTTACAAAATTCATAAAAACAATAATAATAAAACTCCAGTAAAAGCTCTCCCCAGCTAACCCTCTCTCTGATGCTATGCCTCATCAGCACCACCTGTAACATCATCTGCTCCCGTGTAACGCATTACACGATCATCGCCAAACACAAGCAGATAGGGTGAGCTCATAAACAGTTAACATATACGTTAATAAAAAAGGTCAATATACACCCATCTATTTTATTCTAGTTAATTATTGGCCAAGACCTTAATCCCCAAGGCTTTTAAACCTTTACAACACCCAATTAGTTAGCCTAGGATTCAGGGTTTATGATGCTCACACGAATCTGTCCGCTCGTGGTCCTGCCTCTACGAACCCACCCCGCTCATAGTCCTGCTCCACGGATCTACCCGTCCGTAGTCCAACACACGTGATCCACCAGCTACGTACCTCCCCGCACGCATCATCTCTCAAGTGTGAGCACGGAACATACGAACCTACCTCGCTCGTATCCCCACACGAGAGTAATAGGATATGAACCTCCCCGCTCATATCATCACGTGTTCACCACCATCCATGAACCTACCCGCTCATGGCAGAACATCCCCTGATCCAAGTTTCACATCACAACATGATAACGAAAACAAGCAAAGCACACTACGCTACATAAGGTACATACTCAAGCTGGTCTTAGGGATTCCAATGCTTCCACGAACCTGTCCGCTCGTTGTAAGACCCGAGAAACAAATTAAATAATTATTTAATAAATGCGGGTAAAGAGAAACTTTAAGGTAATAAATGCAGAATGTTGTGATGTGGAAAAGTACTAGCTCAAGTGGTTGAGAGTACTTTGATTGTGTGAGAGGACTTAGGTTCGAGTCCTATGTATGCCATCTTGTGTGTTATTAAATTAGTATTATATTTATGTATAATAATCATGTTGTGGAGTTTTATAATAATTGAATTATATTGATTAGCAAGAAACATGAATTGGCATGAATGGTTTGGCATTGAGTTTTCAATTGTATGGATGCGGGTTTAAATCTTGGAAGACCCAAATGAAACTCTATTTTTGCCATTTTTAGTTTTGATTTGAAGTTGAAGGGTTAAGGGAAACCCTAGCAGAAATAACAGTCAAGGGTAGCTGGAAAAATAATCTAATTAATAGAGCTTGAATGGCCATTACACCACTTCTTAATGCTATTTTCGTTTTAGGGCCTTAAACCACCATTAAAACACCACTAAAAAGCTAATTGTGAGAGAGGAGAAAGGTTTCTACAGAGATTATTGTGAGGTAGACAGAGGAGTGCGAATTTCAGTGAGAAATTGAGAGTGTGATTGGATTCGTGGGGGCTGAATTGAGAGAAGCCAAGGGAGGCCATTTTGAGTCAAAGGAAAGAAGTACAAGATTACTCGGGGAAAGCTTTAATCCAGGTTAGGGGAGCTCTTACTTGTGTTTTGATGATAATTGTATGTTTTCGTGCTATATTGGATCATTGCAATGTGTATTATGAGTTTGTGTTGGATTCTGTCGAATTTCTGGAAATTTCCAGAAACCTCCTAACGGCATTGAAGGCCCGCTAAGCGGCTCATTCCCCCAGACCTTATTTTCTAGGTTTTTGCTATGCACCGCCTGACGGCTAAGTGCAGTTCGCCAGGCGACACGAATTGGCCTGCCCAGTTCCTTCTGATTTTTGGTATTTTCGTGGTGTGAGAGGCTTGGAAGAGATTCTTGTGATACGAATGTCATTGGTATGATGGATTATTGTCTGTAAATTTGTAATTGGTGGACTATTACATGAATTTTAATTGAATTGGGTATTTAGGGTTCATGAGGGATTAGAATTGGAAAACATGGATGATCGCTGTGATTAGTCATGTTGATGTGAAAATAGAAGTTAAAGTGATTAGGATATGAAATTTGGATACTGTGTGGAAGTGTAATCATGTTAGACTTAATGCACACTGAATTGGGGGTGATTGTGAATACTGTGAATGCTGGAAAATGTGGCAGACCGCAAAATTGGTATGAACCACCTGGCGGCACTTGGGTGATCGCCAGGCGATGCATCAGAGTGGAAGGTGCTGGGCGATGTTGCTGTGAGATGCATTCTTGGGGAGTCGCGGGGGATTTCTGTGAGAAGTGGGTTAATAGTCAGAAAATTACTCTTCAAAAATTGAGTGAACATATCAACATCTGGGTACTAAGGATCATTTGGTGGTATGACTTATGTGTAAATGAAATTGGAAGAAGAGTAATGTAAACTGTAATTTGTATTGTGGTAAGTCGTGAGTATAATAATTATATCTTAGGGCTTGTCCTTGTAGTGAATCATGTGAGGCGTATTAAGATGTGATAATAGTGACTTGGGCACCAACTAGTTGTACATATTATATTCTGGTTTGGTTTTACGTCTTGTAATGCTATAAATGGATAAGTGACATAAATATTATGTGTTTGGGGTCTATTAAGACCCGTAAAAAGTGCCAAAAACCAGTAGCATTGTGCTACTGGTATAGCACCTGGCGGTGCGGGGTGAACCACCGGGCGATAGGGTGAAAAACAGTGGCAATGGCCACTGTCAATGCTAGGCGCCTGGCGGCAGTGTTGTGTCCGCTAGGCGGTGACAGAGCTGTGAGGTTTTGTTTACTTCAGCGGCGCCTGGCGGTAGGGGTGTGACCGCCGAGCAATTTTCTACCAGTATCCGCCTAGCGGTGTCTAGGCGGTGCCAGGCGGTTGTTTTGTGGCTGTATAATTGGCTGTTGCTTGATTAGTGGACTTGAAGGACTAAGTTCACTTATTTTGTGCTTAGGCTTGATGGACTAAGTCCAATAGGGGTCTGGGATGTGCTTGGTGGTGGGGACGCATGATGGGCATGGAACCAGTTGGTTCCCGTCGGCTACTAATGGGCGAGGAGTCCTTAGTATGGTGATTGCATGCGTCGGGCGCACGATGGGCAAGGAATAATTTTATTCCTGTTGGCTACTATTGGGCGAGGAGTCCATAGTATGGTGATTGCGTGTGTGCCAGGGTCCAAGTTGAGATGACTTGGATGTTTACTACAGACGAGGAGCCTGTAGGGTAGGACTATGAGCGGGATAGGCTCATAGGGTTGGACCACGAATGAGTTAGTTTCGTGGGAGCACAGAGAAGTCCCGAGACCTAGTTTCATGCATATGACTCATAAAGGAATATGAGATCAAGGGTGGATAATTTGTAATTAATACATATTAGTAAATTTTATTGGGATGGGTATCATATTTAATTTGTATTTATATATGCATAGCTCACCCTATCTGTGTGTGTGTGGCGATGATCGAATAATTTATTATTTGGGAGTAGATGATTTGATAGGTGAGCCAAGAGACGCTTGAGATTGGAGTGCGAGATCATATGGGTTTTCAAGACTTGAGTTTTTTAATCCTTTTATATTTTGAACATTAGCCATTGTGGGCTTTTATAGTTGTAATAATTTTGAATTGCAAACATTTACATTTGCGATTTTAATTTTCCCGCGTTTTGGGAACATGTGTTTACAAATGAGGAATTACCAATATTATCGTCGTTATTTCATTTTATTTAATTGTTTATGTTATTTTCAAAGTAATATTCCTTAGGGATGTTACACTCGTGGTCCAACTCTACGAACCTCCCAACTCGTAGTCCAACTCTACGGACCTACCCACCCGTAGTCCAACACACGTGATCCACAAGCTACGTACCTCCCCGCATGCAGCATCTCTAAAGTGTGAGCAAGAAACATACGAACCTACGTCGCTCGTATCCCAACACAAGATTAATAAGATATGAACCTCCCCGCTCATATCATCACATGTTCATCACCAGTCATGAACCTACCCGCTCATGACAAGATCAAACATATCCCAAACCAGGACCAACACAACAAGTCATGCAAAACATATCACAACGCACCTTGCCACTACAACATCGCCTAGCGCAGCCTAAGCGCCGCTAAATGAAATGGCAATACGGATCGCCTGACGGTTTTACATCACTGTCGGACGCCACAACTCACAAGACATCCTCGTTTCCTACTATCGCTTGTTGGTTCACTCTACAATGCCATGCACTACACCAGTAATGTGACACTACTGGTTTTAGGTACTCTAATTCATTTCCTAGAATTCAACCATTCAATTCTCAAACATCCAGAAATCAACATACACATTCATATATTTCAAATTACAACATCACAACACATGCATCTTTCAAGTATAAGCACGCATTCCTCTCTTTTATAATTCATATATACTTACCTCTTAAATCAATTTCAACACACACTTTATTTCCCCTTCTCATTTTCCCAACCCTTTGCATGCTTACAATTCACATACTCCACATAAGACACAATCAAAGCTATATACTTATTCTGCATGCCCTCGCAATTCTATTACATTTAAAGTATGATTATCATGTTCCCATACTTTCCC
>Ga0214542_1008007_pt1 | contig 17907 bp, 9 predicted proteins | sample CNSS1metaG_FD_160096 | JGI IMG/M metagenome (GOLD analysis project Ga0214542, IMG submission 160096) | Root nodule microbial communities from cowpea collected in UCLA plant growth center, Los Angeles, California, USA - CNSS1 | ecosystem: Host-associated > Plants > Roots > Nodule | place: USA... | reverse complement strand
GCAAAAGCAAAAGTAGACATGTACCTTGTCTCCTTTTGCCTTTGTGGTTTATGCCTTAGAAGGTCACTTGGTCTCCTTCCTCTTTTGGCCTAGAATCCTCATGGGAATGCCTCCACCAATCATCTCCTTTCACTTGGCCAAGACTCACTCTCACATTAGGTTTAGGGTTTGCTAGTTAATCCTTTTTCATGTTTTTGTATTTGCTAAAGGACCCCTATGAACTCCTATTTAAAGGGTGCTCATTTTCTTGTAAAAGGGATGATAAAGGCGTGACTACCTCTTTAGAAGCTCCCTCAAGAAGGATCACTAGAAGCATATCTAGAGGGGAGTCTTCTATTCCATCACCTTTATCTTTGTTTTGCATTACTTTAGTTTGAATTCCCTAAGTTGGTTTATAGTTGACTTATTTTGGTTGACTTGTTGACTTTGATCCAAAGTTGTCCTTTGACCCATATTAGATTAACTTAAACCAACATGCTAATCCTTGTTTGTCTTGTTTTGTAGGTAATTAAGAGAAAGTAGAGCATGGCTAGGTGGCACTATGTGATTGGAGCACTTGGATGAAGTGGAAGAGAGAGGAAAGCAAAAAGCATAAAGCAAAAGCAAAAGTAGACATGTACCTTGTCTCCTTTTGCCTTTGTGGTTTATGCCTTAGAAGGTCACTTGGTCTCCTTCCTCTTTTGGCCTAGAATCCTCATGGGATTGCCTCCACCAATCATCTCCCTTCACTTGGCCAAGACTCACTCTCACATTAGGTTTAGGGTTTGCTAGTTCATCCTTTCCATGTTTTTGTATTTACTAAAGGACCCCTATGAACTCCTATTTAAAGGGTACTCCTTGTCTTGTAAAAGGGTTGATCATTTTGTTATAAACTTTGTGCATTCAACCACCAAATTTTCGTGAGCTCTCCTTCCTAGAAGTGAACTCACCTTTGCCTTATCTTGCTTGCAAGTGGCGGTACCATCACTCATCTCTAGGGTTTGGTTGGCTTAGATCCCCCCTATGAATGGCATGCTTCTTCCATTGATCATCTTCTTTGCTTTCCATTGTCATTGTTTCTTCTTTCATTTTGCTCTTTAAGTGTTGTTATTGTCGTGTGTGTTTAAGTTTGAATCCAACTCTCTTCTTCCTTTCATGAGCTTGGGAAATGAACCTTTACATCTAGATAGCTTGTTATCTTAATGTCTAGTGGGAATTTTCAAAAAGCTTTCTTAAACAAGTTCACCATGTTCATAACTCTAAAAGAAAACAAGTTAATCCTTCATCAATTCTAGAACTGTTTCAATCTGTTAATTCTCACAAAACAACACATATATTTCATTAATTTGTCTAGTATGAATTTCGTGCGATATGAAATTTTTAGTCAGCAAAAATTACAAATTTAACACATAGATTTCACTTAAAATTACCACTGCACCAAAAATCAGTTTTCTGGTACAGTTTTAGTCGACTAACTCTTATTTTTATGTGTCAAAATCACTTATGTTGATATGGATTAGCTTAAATTGAGTTTAATTGATTGACCCAGTTAAAGTATCCATCACATGACTGTAGTAGCAGCATGTAAGAACTATTACATCTGTTAAAATCTACTTTTCAGATTGCATTGACCATAAAGTGCTTTAATTACATGATTTCTAATATGCATGCATTAGATGTGAACTGTTTGTGAGTGGATTGTTCATAAAATGCATGGGAAACACATCACTGCATACTTTGATACAGATTCCCTCACATTTAATTGTCTGTGATTTCTTGTACTACATTGAAACCAGAAAATATGTACAATTTAACTGTAAATACTTGCATAAGCATCATCCATTGACATTCTCATTTGCTAGTAAGAGCCAAACCTACATTTCACCATGCGTAGAAGATCACAAACAACCCCCTCAAATGATGAAATCTCTACCCCACCTACTCCATCCTCTCCAAATGCCATGAATCAATGAAGGCTTGAGGTATGGTTTGAAGGCCATGAAGACAGAATTTAGACCTTCTTGATTGAGATCAATAGGAAGCAAACCATCCTTCCTAAGGTGATTCGTATGTCATGGCTGAGAGTAGAAAACTTTGGCAACCTTGAGCAACATCTCAAAGCTAAAAATATTGAAGACTTTCCTTGAGCTTTCGGGCAAAGTGTATCCGGATTTGGTGAAGGTGTTCTATGCCAACCTCAAGTTCAGCAATGGCATTCTCAAAACAAGTGTCAAAGGTGTGGAAATGGAAATCACTAGGCAAACATGGAAGGATGTGGTTGGCCTAAGGCAAAGAGATGTGCAAGTTCACAAAGGTGAAACTAGTGCAGTGGATGAATTCAACAAAGTGCAATACTTCAACCAATGTGTGCGAAATCAAGGTGAGCAAACTAGAAATTTCCATGTGGGAAGGCTTCGTGTGGAGGAAAGGTTGCTAGCTATGGTGGTGACCAAAATCATCATGCCTAGGGGGAGTAATCATGCAACCTTGAATTAAGGTGATCTTGTGGTGATGTACTGCATTCAAAATGGTGTGATGGTGGACTGGACATATGCAATTCTTGACCATATGATGAAGGTAAAAAGGCTCACGAATTTCAAGCTTCCATATGTGGTGCTCATCTCTAAGTTCATTGAGCATTTTGGTGTGGATGTGGAAGGAGAGCTTGAAGAGTCTACTCATGTTTTAACACTGAATATGCACAAGATGGGATTCAACAAGATAGGCAATACTTGGCTAGTTGAAGAAGATCAAGGTGTTAATATTGAGGTTGGAGTAAATGACCATGAAGTAGGAACTAATGGAGGAAATCAAGGGGAAGATGAACCACATCCCATGGCAATTGAAATTTATAACCCGCATGAGAATACTGGACCTACATACTCCCAATTTGAGAGAATGGTTCTCAACTAGCTTCAAGATCTCAACATGGGACAAAATGCACATCATGCATACTACACAACAAGGTTCCAAGACCTGGATGACCAGCTGCATAATGTTCATGACCTTCTCTCCAATGTCTACAACAGAGACAACCCTAGGAATGAGTGAAGGGGATGGCTCATAGGTCATGTATTGCATTTTCGTGTTGCATTTTGTGTGTCTGTTTGTCTGTTCTAATTTTTTAATCGGTTATTTTCTCATTTCAGTAGACTGATTATATTAGTTTTCAGCTTCATGATGTATCTGTTATTTCTACTTCTGTTCTAGTGTGCTTGTATTCGTATCAGCTGCCCTGATACACCCCTATGTTACTATTTTAATGAAAATTTTCATCTTTCCAAAATTATCTATGCATTTACTTTCATTTCATGAATCCAAAGGGGGAGAAAAATGAGTTAAAATGAGCAACAATGTGTTAGATTTGGAAAACCTGGAATAAATAAGCTGGAATCATATAATATTGCGAACTTAATCTAAAATCTGAAGTTAAATCATATTATTAGTGATAGGGGGAGCATATGCATATGTGATATATATGTATACTTGTGTACTTTTGCTTGGTTGTATATTTAGAATATTTATGCAAAAGCTTTTTCAGGTTTCTCTATGGATCTTAGCTCATCAATTCAACTCGAGGATGTTGGCTTCATCAATTTTGGGGGAGATTGATGGCTCAAGCAAGTTTGAAGCAAAGAATTGATAAAGCCATGTGCATGAAGATCATAGGTGTTTGATGAAGATTTATAAAGATCCATTCGAAGATTATGTTTTAGTGTGTTAAATATGAAAATAACATGTTAAGTGTAATGTCTTAGTGTTATATCATGTTGGTAAGCTATATGACATAGGTTAGATGTCTTGTGTGTCTTAGTGTGTCTCTTTTCAATCTTCAATCGACAGATTTCACTTAAGTCAAGTGAAATCAGTTGACTGTTCGAAAAATTCAATCGACTATTTTCACTTAAACTAGACTATATAAGCTGTGTTTTCGTGAGCAGAGGTGCGAATCTGACTTTTTGAGCACGAAACTTTGTCATTCTTCTATGTAAAGCTCTCTCTCTATAATACATAGCTGTAACTCGTGTTTTGAAGATCTTGGTTGATCTTCGAGACATTTTGGCTTGTGAGTAGCTTGAAGAACACATGTATGGTTGGCTAGGGACAACTACCATTAGGTTTGGATGTTCTTGTGCCTCTGATTGGTTTGCCTGATGTGATTTAAGGTCTGTAAGTATGATTCTTGCAAGGTGTGTGTCTAAATTTTTGTGTGAGTCAAAAATCTTGTGAGTTTTGTTGTTCAAAAGTGTAATCTTGGTGTGTGATTTGTAAAACTTTTGAATATAATGGAAACCAGGCTCAAGTTGTGCTGGTAAATTGGATGTAGCTCTGTGATTGAGTGAACCAATATAAAAACAACTGTGCAATTCTTTTTTCCTCATCTCACTCACTTTGAAATCTCTTTAAAAACTCAAGAAAACCAAGCAATTTGATCTTTGGTGTGATTTAATGCGTTTTTGTGTAATCTGAGGTTGTATACTTGTTAAAAATATTAATTGGAACAAGTCTTGTATGTAAAAGATTGTTGTTTGAGTTAAATTTGCGAATTCTGCATTCTGCATAAATCTCCAGTATTTTAGCCGACTGATATGTCTTTTTAATCGACTGTTTTATAGCTTCAAGAATAAATTAGTCTGTTGTTTTATATTTTAATCGACTGAAAGTGTACTGGTCTGCTGCATTTACATCAAAACTTTCCAGTTTATTTGATTCAATTGAAAAGTAGTTTAAGCTTTCGAAAAAGTTTTATAAAGCCAATTCAACCACCTTCTCCCCTTCTTGGCTAAAATCGCATTTCAAAACTAACATTTATAACAACTAATTTGTTAAAAATGAATTTCGTGTTCTTTGGGAGACGACTTTGGGTTACTTTACCCTTTCTATTTTGTTCACTACTTTCTAAACAATATTGAAGTTGTTATAGATAAGTAGTTTTAATTTCATCGCATCAACGACAATGATATCACTTACAAAACAAGATGACACATGGTTATGGCATAAAAGACTTTGTCACATTCATATGCAACATTTAAACATGTTGAATAAAAAACAATCGGTTGAAGGACTACCAAAACTTAAGTTTGAGAAGGATAAGGTATGTTAAGCATGCCATAGAGGAAAACAAACCAAGGTCTCTTTCAAACCTAAAAATTATGTTTCAATTGAAAGACCTTTTGATTTGCTTCACATGTACCTAGTTGGACATTCACGAATCATGATTCTTGGTGGGAACTTTTATGCAATGGCCATAGTAGATGACTTTTTAGGTTTACATGGACGCTATTTTGAGCAACAAAAAATGATACTTATCATGCTTACAAAAGACTTGTTAAGGTCTTAGAAAATGAAAAAAGTTCTAAAATTGTTTCTATTCGAAGTGATCAAGGATGAGAGTTTCAAAATGAAAAGTTTGAAAGCTTTTGTGAAAAACATGCAATAAAACACAACTTTTCTGCTCCTAGAACTCCACAACAAAATGGAGTTGATACATTTTGCTTTTCCTTATACTAAACTAATAATATACTTTAAGAAAGCTCTTAACATCACAAACTGTAAGGATGCTATGGTGGAAGAATTTGAGGTAATTGAGAAAAACTAAACTTAGGAGTTGATGGATCTACCACATATTAAACACACTATTAACATAAAGTGAGTATTTACAGTTAAGTTCAAACCAGATGGCCCAATTGATAAATACAAGGCGAGGTTGGTGATGAGTGCATATTTATGCTCTCATTTAATCTTTAATTTTTGATTATTAATAAAAGATGGATTAAATATATTTTTGATCCTTTAACTTTAAGTGAAAATTGGAATTAGTCCCTTTTTAAAACTTTGATCCAATTTAGTCCCTCAACTTTAGAAGTGTGTAAATTTAATCCTTTTAACCCAATTTTGTTAAGTTTATTTGATGTTTTGAATGTGTTTCATTATATCATTTGACACAATTTTGCTTCAATGTTAGCTAAGAAATGCATTCGAAATGTCAAATAGAATCAACGAAATTTGGTTAAAAGGACTAAATCCATGCATTTCTAAAGTTGAGGAACTAAATTGGGTTCAAGTTTCAAAGAAGGAGTAATTCCAATTTTCACTCAAATTTAAGGGATCAAAAACATATTTAACCCTTAAGAGATTAGCATTTGTGATAATTAGGGTTATTGAGCTTGTAAAATAGAATGTTCCAAAAATAGCTTTTTAGTTGTATAAAATATTTTCTTGGATATTTCAATGTTTATTGATGTAGCTGAAGTTAAGTTCTTTCAAGGTGTGAAACTAAATTTATTAAAGTTACAAAGCACGTACAACATAAGCCCAAAAATCAGCAAATTCTGGGAAAATATGTTCTACACCCCTAATTTACTTATACACTCCATTTTTTAAGCAATCCTCCACTCACAAAGTTGGCTAATCAAAATATGCCACGTAGTAGTATCCTAGCTCTCTCAATTTGGTAAACCAGAGATTGGCATGTGGCATCTATCCACCACTCAAAAATCATACCAATCAAATGATGACTATAAGACCTGTGACAATTATTTAATTAAATAAATAATTAATTAATAATTGCGGGAAGTGAGAGCCTTTATGACATTTAATTCTAACATGTGTGATGTGGAAAAGTACTAGCACAAGTGGTTGAGAGTAATTTAATGTGTGAAAGGACTTGGGTTCGAGTCTTATGTATGTCAATTGTGTGTTATTTAATTTATTATTATTTCTAATAATATGCTTGAGCAGGTTGAGGGACAATATAATCATAGGATTATATGAATTATAGGCTGGGAAAAACAGCTCATAATGGACTTTGAATGACAATTACATTAATTTTAATATCTCGAATTCTAGAATTTTCCAAAAATCTAGAATTCGAGATATTTGGCAACCAGGAACAATGCACACTCATTCCTGATGCGCACGTACAATTTTGCTTGTTTTTTGGGTTCCAAATGAGGAACCGCCTGGCTGCACGAGCCTGACCGCTAGGCGACACATGTGCACCAACCTAACTTCTGGGTTTTTGATGAACTGACTGGCGTTGATGAACACCTGCTAGGCGACATGAGTCAATTTGACTCGATTTTTGGTGTTTTGGGGTTCTGGGTTGATTCTGTTCGGGGAAAAAGATAGTATTAACTATTTAGAAATGATTGGAAGCCAAAATTCGCTGAATTATATGTAATTGAGGGTTCGATTGAGTGAAAATGGTATGAACATGTATTTTAGGGCTGATGATTTGGGGATATTCAAATTTGGACTATGTTAAGTGGTAATGTAAGGAGAATTACATATATTGATGGTTTTTATGAAGGAACCTAGAATCTAAACACGTGAATGTAGCATATTGGATCGTAAATTGATTGAAAATAAAATAGTAGGGGTTGGATAAGGTTCGTAGGTGCTGAGAGGAGTTCTGGGTCCCTGGAATAACAGAAACTGCTTGGCGGCACTCATTTTGCCGCCAGGCACTATATTAGGGTCACGGGCTCTGTGGGTTTGTTGTACTATGGTGGTTGGGAAGCTCATCAGGATCACGTGAGCTACAAATTTTAAGAACTAGAAATATTACTGGGATGGGCCTAAGTTAGAACTTAGGGTAAACGTTACCAAGCTTTAATTATGAAGTATTGGGATATGGATGACTTAATGTAATGGAAAATTCTATTTTTGGAGGAATTGTAAGATAATATGGTTAAATCATTGTAATGGAATAATGGTATGAGGGGTAAGGGTTCATAAATGCCTATAGGGGAGATTAGATGGATAAACTTGAATCTTAATCCATGGAATAGATCAAAGTCGTGAGATGAATTAGACTATATTAATATTGGGATATTACCAGTAGGATTCTTAATTAATTGTGAGGTTGAATTCATAGTAGTGATGTAAAGCATAAGAGTAACTTAAGGCTATGTGTGACTAAAGATTTTAAGGATATGACTTTGAATGAGAAATTTTGAGTGTAGTAATTATGGTGGTGGTGGAGTATTGTAGGTGCTTTTATTGAGCCAAGACATAAAGACTGGATTGGTTGAGTGAATATGTGAGTAAGGGAGTGAAATTCAGTCCCTGAAATCAAACCAGAACCAGTACTACGCGAGTACTAGAGTGGCACTCGGCAGCAGTAAGTGACCCGCCAAGTGGAAGTTACCAAACAAGAGAGAACTAGAACGTGAGGTGCCTAGCGGCAAGTGGTTTTTCGCTAGGCGACACTTGCAAGAACAATGGCAACAAAGGCGCTTGGCGCTTGGCGGTACGCGTCCCCTACCAGGCGGTCTGGAAGCTTGAAGCGTCTAGCGCCTAGTGTGTTACGCAGGCGATACCGGGAAGCAAATGTGTTTGATTGCTTTGAGGTGTATGGTCCATAAGGCTTCTAGGATATCATAAAGGTCGACTTACTGATGTTCCTTGTGTTGTGGCTCAGAACGTATCCCTTGAGTTGTGGCTCGGGATAGGGGTTAAGCATGTGGTATTCCTTGAGTTGTGGCTCGGAATAACATCTCTTGAGTTGTGGCTCGAGATGGCGGATGAACCAGAGGAACTCTTGAGTTGTGGCTTGAGTTAGCGAGTGTTGCCGGTGTGAGTGTGCACGTAACGACGTGTACGGATGGGTCCAATTAGATTGCCTTCCTCAGTATTTAACTGACGAGTTTGGCAGTCTTGGGACGTTACAAATGTTATTAGTATTGGGAACTCCACTTGGCGTTACGGTGTATTATCCATAGCATGGTTTCCCGCACGTGCTCTATTAGTTGTGGTTGATAGGTGTGGCAGCAAGACATCTTGAGTTATTCACTAGAAGACGTAGAACACGGATAACATGGTGGTGGCCATGTGGTGTGAAATCAAAGGATGGAAATTCCTTTGGTGTACTTATATGATTTATCTGATGAATTATATGGTTTGTATATATGTTTGTTTAACTATTAGCTCACCCTATATGCTTGTGTTTGGCGATGATCGTATACTCAGTACACATAAGCAAGGGATGTTGCAGGTGGATCTGGTGAGGCATAGATCCGGAGTAGGGCTAGTCTGGGATAAAGAGTTTCATCAGAGCTTTTATATTTTTTATGATTTTAAATAAATTGTAATCTTTTATATTACTCAACTTTTGATAATTATAATAATGTTTATAATTATGGATTTTGAATTATTGTTGACGTAATAAAAGTTTAAATTTCCCGCATTTTTGGGAAATGATATTCCAATTAATGAGGTTTAATTATTATTTCTTTATTTTATTAATTTAAATTTGTAATATCCGGACGAGATGTTACAATGATTGATCGAGGTCGTTTCCGAACAAATAAATTTTTTAAATGTAGTACTCAAGAGGGATCTTCCCAAGGTCGTCTTCTAGTGACCAATGCCTTCAATCAAAGGTTCCAAACACAACACAGTTGGGGTGGGGGGTTGGCAAATTCAATTCAAAATTAAACTAGAACATATTCAAGGGACGAACAAATTACTAATTCCCTGATTCAAATGCAGCTTATCCCAGGTTACAAAACATATTAGCTTATTACGATTTACTTCCAATCCAGTTGAAATAATGAACTAAGTGAAGATTAAACAAGTTCATCACATGATTTAGCAAGGTATGCATTAATTAATCTCAACAACCAACAAACCAAAACCATTAAGCATGAGTTCAATGAAATGTAGGTAAAAACTAGATATTAAGCATGCCTCGACGAAAATCATTCAAGTACATAGATTAAATAACAAAGAACAAGCAGAAATAACAAAATTAGTGAACAGAACCTCAAAGCTCGCATTATCCTCAGGAACTCAAAATAGAAAGTTTGGATACTAATTGAGTTCTTACAAGACAATGGAAAATAAAAATACATCATGAAAATGAGATAAGGAGAAAGAAAAAAAAATGAACCACAAGAGCTCCAAATGTCCACTGGAAGAGAGAACAAAAAGGGTGTTGTCTAAGGTGCACAAAAAATGTAAAATAGAGAATGAGAAGAGGAGAGAGTGGTATGGCTCAAAAAATGAAAACTAAATGGAATGAGAGGCCATGGTCATATCAGACTTCTATCCTAAATACCTAATGGGCCCAAGTCTAGTCCACAAAAAGAAAAAAAAAAAGAAAACCCTAAACTAATCCAACAAGGCATAGGACATGGCAAAGCTAATGATATGGCACAAAAGATGTGGCAAAGCTTTCCAACCTAGGAAATGTGTCCAAGCCCAAAATTTCTCCACAATAATCCTAAAAATAATTAATAAATGAAAATTAGGCCAAGTAAATCCAAATTAATTAAAATCCAAATTACTGACTCAATGAAGCCCAATAAATGAAAATGCACTAACAATAGATAATTAAACACTAAACATTCATCAGAATGGGTACAGAAAGGTAAGAAAATAGGGGAAAATAATGGCTCATCAATGACACATCATCATCTTCATCCTCCGTCTTCTTAGTTACTATGATTATTGGTGTAATTATTGTTTATCTATGTCTTTTATCTCTAAATCAAGTAAAAGTAAGGATTTTACATATTGATCAAAGGAATCAATTTTAATTGAGAATATACTATGATTAAAGTTAGGAGACTTCATGTTATTCAATGAGTTTTTGCCAATAATTGAGAATGTACTTTGACTAAAGGTAAAAACTTTAACAAGATTTAATCACAAATCTACTTTGATTAATTAGCTTTTACTGTAAGGAGGCAAAAGAATAAGCATGATTAGGCATGGTAGAATTTAATGTAGTTTGGCTGAACTTAGTATAAATAATCTAAAAGGTTATTGCTTTTAATTGAGAATGTACCTGTTAAAGGTGAGAATGACAACAACTTAATTAATAATTTACTTTAATTAATTTGAAATAAATAATAATGATCAATTAAACAATAATTTGTATATAACCAATGATGAATATATTTTGTAAAAGGTAATGAAGTCAATTTGTTTTACTATCATTGTTTTAAAGCCTTTAATTAATTTGGTGTTCCTTTACCATTATTAAATTTGCCTTTATACTTTTGCATACCAAAATCTCATATTTTCCTTATAATTGTATTAGGCACATGCATATTAACATATATATCTTAATGTAAAATCAACTTTTCTAAATGGGTCGACCATTGGAAGAAAAAGTGTATGTTATGCAACCACCAAGATTTGAAGTGGTAGGGAAAGAACAAGTATATAGACTAAAAAGGCTTTATATGGCTTAAACAATACTATTGGGCTTGGAAAAACTCATTGATGCTTTCTTGTCCAAGCAAGGCTTTGTGAAATGTACAGTTGAATTCGATGAATGCGTAAAAGAAACTCAACATAATAATATGTCGATTGTATGTCTCTATGTAGATGATTCAAATTTAATAGGAAATATGCAAATTGAGATTGAATAGTTCAAAACAAGATGAAATCAGAATTGAAGATGATTGACTTATGAACTCTTAACTATTCTCTTGGTCTAGAATTCATACATATCCTCAAAGGAATTGTTCTACATCATAAAAACGTATGCGTGTGAAATTGTGAAGAAGTTTAATATGGTGAATTGCAATGCAACCTATAACAATTATTCAAATTGAAAGTTGAATGAAAAACTAGATGAAAAAGCAATGGATGCAACTTTGTTCAAACAAAATTGTAGCATCTCTCATGTATTTTTGTAACAGCAGGCTTCAATTATCTGTGGAGTCAAATTAATTATCAAATTTATGATTGATCCCAAAGTTCCCATATGACTAACTACAACTAAGCATATCTTGATGAAGTGAATCGCATCATGGCCCAAATAAAGGAGGACTAACGCACCACTTTGCTGCAATTTCTTAGTAATTAGTTTGTTTAAATAATGGCCCAATCATTTGTAAAATTGACTGACCAAATTATATTTTGGGTCAATCAATTAATGGGCTATAGTTTGGTTTTATTTCAAGTTGTAATAATGGCCCAATTGGTAACTTAGTCATTAGCCTTTGGGAGACAAAAAGGAAGCATAATTGAATGCTTTTGGGGTAACTTTTGGGTTGCCACAATTTTAGTTACAATCAACCATTAAGTACTGGGATCATTGATAGCTTAAGTGAGATGTAATTGCAATTTATGGGTCTTTTGTAATTCTAATGGTTAAAGCTTCTATATAAGCTAAACCATTTTTATCAATGAAACAAGTTGAGTTTTATTCAAAACTATTAGAGTTTACCTCTTTTATTTTTTTGAGAGTGATTCTCCTATGTTCTTGAGTGATTTAGGAACCCCCTAAGTTTTATCAAAGGTCCTTCATTCCTTTGTGTATTTAAACTCTTAGGCTTATTTTCCATCTTCTTATCTATTTCCGTTTTCTTGTTTTAAACGATTTCTCAAATTTCTTGCTTATTATCATTCCAACGTAGATAGATCTATAGAACAAATCTATCCATCTAGATTCACATCATTTTGGTCTGAAAGCTTCGACTTTGGGTTTGCAATACCAATATAAGTTTACTATACAAGGTGTTGAATCGAAGGCCATCAATGTTTAGTTGCAGATGATTATAGAAGCAACAACAATGTTATGAGCCAAAGATTGGTGGAGAAACTTCACTTACCAACAAGCTTTCATTTAAATCAAGCATAGATCAAATTCACTACAGGGCAATGTGTGAAAGAAGTATCATGTCATATCACTACCATGGACTCTTGTCATCTTCTTTTGGGATGGTCATGGCTTTGTTTTAAAACACTTCATCTTGATGAACGCTCGCTTTATTTAAGTCATGGGGGGACATAAGTCAATAAGGATCAACATAGGCTAAAGGAGAGAATAGAAAAAAGAAGAAGAGAAAATGAAGAAAAAGAAAAAGAACTAGAGAAAAAGGGCACGAAAAATTTATTTGTCAATGATTTTTCTTCTATTGTTTGTGATGTGGTTTTACAAGAACAAAAGGATGGGCATGAATATGAAATACGCCAACTTCTATGTTTGAAGAAAAATCTTGTTCGTGCTTTATTATGCATCTAGTCTGTTGATGAAAAAAAGTCTTGAGGATAATAAAACGAATGAAGTTATTTGTTATTGCATATGAAGATGATGGGGTGTTAGCAAGAGGGGTGTTCCACGGATTGCAACCATTGGAAAGGAACAAAAACAAAATTTATTCAAGTTCAATTTGATCTTGGAGGACGGGAAATAGTTCAAGTTGTGGGGAAATAAAGTTCATTACAAGGACACAATAAAATTTTATTAAAACTAATAGAAAAATAAAGCCTTAAGATTTGGAACGAATCTTCTCGAAGAATGAGAGTATGATGTGAATCACATCATGGCCCAAATGAAGGAGGACTAACACACCACTTTATTGTAGTTTCTAAGTAATTAGTTTGTTTAAATAATGGCCAAATCATTTGTAAAATTGGCTAACCAAATTATGTTTTAGGTTAATCAATTAATTGGTTATAGTTTGGTTTTATTTCTAGTTGTAATAATGGCCTAATTGGCAACTTAGTCATCAGCCTTTAGGAGACAAAGAGGAACCGTAGCTGAATGCTTTTGTGGTGACTTTTGGATTGCCACAATTTCAGTTACAATCAGTCATTAAGCAGTGGGATCATTGATAACTTAAGCGGGATGTAATTGCAATTTATAGGTCTTTTGTAATTTTGATGGTTAAAGCTTATATATAAGTTGAACCATTTTTATCAATGAAACAAGTATATACTTGAATACTTTGTATAATTTAGTGTAATTAGAAAATCTCTTGTTTTTGAATCTCTTAAGTCTTTTGTGGCTTTGTGTGTATATGTTTTCTATAAGACCTGAGAAATTTAAATAATTAAATAAATAATTGTTTAATAAATGCGGTTAGTGGGAACCTTTATGACATTTAATGTTAGGGTTTATGATGTGGAATGGTACTAACTCAAGTGGTTAAGAGTACTTAGTTATGTGAAGAGGACTTAGGTTTGAGTCCTTTGTATGTTATTTGAATAGTTTATTAATTTTAATGGTATGCTTAATCATGATGAGTGATTACAAATTCCTAGATGTATAGGAATTATCATGAAACATGAATTGGTTGAATGGTTGTGCATTGACTTGGCAATGGTGTGGTTGTATGTTCGAACCTTGGCTTATGCAAAATAAAATTCAGTTTTGCTAAAATTATTTTTGGCATGGATGGGAAGAAACAGAAAACCGTAGTCGTATAAGGTATTTGGAAGCCATTGGACGTGCAAAAAGTAGAAGGTGCCAAGGAGTGGGATTTAGCTATCATCAAGGATCATAAGCTTTGCAAATTGGAAGTGAGGAAACCAAGTTAGAAGAGCTGTTGTATATGTCTATATGAAATTGTATGATTTTACGTTGTATGATGTATGATTGGGTGCAGAACATTCTGGAATTTTTCCAGAATTGTATGCACCACCTGGCGGCGCATGAACTGCTGTCAGATGACTCATGTTAAAACAACCTAGTTTATGGGTTTCTATTAAGAACCGCCTAACAGTGAAGAGTTGCCACTAGGCGATACATGTGGTGTTTTGTTCACGAAAAATGTTGATTTTCGTATTTTCACGGAGCAGGTATTGTCGGGCGCTGGTTTCGTACCGCCAGGCGCCAGGCTCTTGATTTCTGGGCGCTAGGCGCCACCATTTTTCTAGTTTGTGTAGTTTTCGTAAAACTGCATTTCCCGATTCGTTAACCGTTTGATTTAGGTGAAATTTTGACAAGTAGTCAATAACATATAGTTCTTCACTTCAAATGGTGGAGATTTGATTTGGATGTCAGTAGCTAGAGATATATGTTACTCATGATTTCTAGCTTGGAAGTCTTTAATATGCATGAATAAACTCTTGTTAATTTCGAGTAGCTACTATGTGGCATGAGTTGGAAGCATGATTGGGTTATGTTGTAAGTCTCTATGAATTTGAATATTCTTTTGGTTTAGTCACATGTTGAGAATTGGTTTATTGGTGAATGCATGTGTATCAATATAAATTTAAATTGTTGCATAAGAGGTGTGAAGTGTTATATTAATTTGCATTGGTGCATAGAATCATGTACTTAAGTTGTTAGACGATTGTTGCTTTTTATTTGATTTGAGCATGTGTTATTCATAAGTCGAAATTGAATGCTAAAATGGATTTAAATGATGGAGTATATATATATATATATATATATAGGGATTGATGCATGTGAACCGATTGGGTATATGACTAGTGTCAACACCCAATTTCGTCCGGGTGAATAAATTTATTTTCGAAAAAAATAAAAAAGGATTTTTTAGTTAATGGAAAATAAAAAAAATGTGAAACAAAATTTTCTTCAAAAAGATTTTCAAACATCAACTTTAGAAAAAAAAAACGAAAAAAGAGAAAAAAAAGAAGAAAAAAACAGGAGGAAGAACCCAATTTGTTATTAATTTTCATGAGCCCAATAACTCAAATATTTTCTACCTTTGTTACTGATAGAGAAATTAATTATATAATAATAATTAGAAGCAATATCTCTTCAAATGGTAAGAATCAATATTATTAATTGGGATTAATTTTGTGCTCTGATTTGTTATTGATGGTGATTGATTTTGTGCTCTGATTTGCTGCGATTTGATACTCATAATTTGCTACTATCAAGACCAATTCCTTCCTTATATTGTTGTTACAATTAAGGTTGAAATTGCATTGACATTGCAAGTTGTGAATGTAAATACGCACTCTGTCATAACCAGAGAAAAAATTCTCTACACTACTCTAATTCTTTCCCATCACCACTCCCATATACACACCTCTTTTTAATCTCTCTAAAAAAAACATATTAAAGGAGGTAGAAAAAAGAAAAAAAAAACATTTTCCACACTTTCTCTTTCTCTCATTACCACCCACATAGACAGACACCTTTCATCTTTATCTCTCTAGAAAAAAACAAAAATATTAGAAAAGGAGGCAAAGAATAAGAAAAAGAGAAAAGGTGAGGAGATATTGAACATTTTTAAGGTACGTAACTGCTAGTTCATTTTTTTTCTTTTGATTTATTTTTATCAATTTTATTATTATTCTTTTTAAATCATTAATTTTTTTCCCATTTTTTTTGTGTCTGTTCGACCGCTCGCATTGCATGACACCTATTTTATACTTTCGTTCCTTTTTTTTTCTAAAAAATATATATCAATCTAAGAATAAAATATAATTTTCTTTGTTTACTCTTTTATATCTATTTGGTTGCTCACGTCGCACTGACATCCACAACTACTCTAAAATAACTTTAAAAAAATATTAAAAATTTATAAATGATTAAAAAATAAAAAATTAAAAGATTAGAAAAAAAAATATTTGAAGTGTCTATCCGGCCGCTCGCGTCGCATGACACCAATTTTAAAATAATACTAAAATTTAAATAAAACGATTTTCAAAATTATAAAACAAATTAAATCATTTTCAAATAATTTTCCAAATAGATTTTTTAAAAAGAACTACGTAACCCCGATTCTCCATTCACATGGAGATACGTAGGAGCGAGGATTAATCCTCGTCGGGCCCAAAAAATCAAAAAAATAGTTTTGTTTTTTGTACATTCTTTTATTACTAATTTTGGAAAAACTTAAATATTTTGAAAAACCACAAAACTTTTGCACATTTAATTAAATGTACCGTCTTAGGACGGACGTTGTGGGGTGCTAATACCTTCCCCACGCGTAACCGACTCCCGGACCCAAATTCTGGTTTTTCGCAGACCTTGCTTTTTTTATGGTTTTCCATAGTTTCCTATAATAACTATGGTGGCGACTCCAAACTCTGTTTTTTATCAAACTTTTTTTTGTTCGTCATCCCGTCGAGATTTTGGTTGCGACAGATGGCAACTCCACTAGGGATGCTAGAGAGTCAGACCATTTATTTGGCTGTGTAAAATTGATGTGGTTTTTCTTCATATTTTTTCTTTCTCATTGTTTTTCTTTTTTTCTTTTTTGGGTATTTGTATTTGTATTTTTTTATATTTAGAATAATTGTATGTGTATATTCTTCTTTATTTTTGTATTTGGAATAATTGTCAAGTGTGGGTTTAGGTATACATTGTGTTCTCCCTTCACACACACATTTTATTCATTACATGAGTAGGTCCCTGTACCCAGGTCTGAGTTGCTTAGAATTAGAGGGGATTGTGTAGCAGTGTCACAATGGATGTACTTCCCAAGTGGTCATTGTGAGAACCCCAGCTAGAGTTGTTTGCTTCATTGGTACTCCCACTTCTTGTTGTTTACCAATTGTCGTGGGAAATGCCATGAAGTGGGTCATAGCTCTAGTGACCTTTATATTTAGGTATTAGGGAACTATCCTTGTGAGCACATATACTTTCCCTTATAACTTTAAGCATCAAACCCATGTTAAATAGAGACACTAAAGTGAGACTATTTGCGTCTTTTACCCTCACCTTTCCTTGTATATAATAATAAATGCATCACAATCACACCATTATTAGCCATAAACATACATTTCATTAGCATATCATGTGAATAAGTGCCCTGTGAGGCATAACAAACATGAATTGCATTCCATTTTGTGGTCATTCATGATACATTATCCAAATATTCAAATACATAGCATGCATCAGCATAAATTTTAAAAAAAAATTACACTGCAATAAGTTCAAATTGTTTCCCACTTCTCTTATCACCAAATTCTTGGAATCTTTCTTATGAAAAATGATGAAAAACAATAAAACATTCTTTGGTCAAATCAGTGGATTGAATAAAGAAATAAAATTTTGTTTGTTATCATGTTTTTTGAAGCATCATATAGTCTTGCATACATGAAATTGTTCAAATCTATCTTCCTTTCCATCTCTCTCCACCATAAACCTTGTTTTATTTTCCATGGAGAATTATCATAAAGGGGACACATATCTTAAAAAGGATTACCATAAATTCTCTGAACACACAGAAAAACAAAAGGAAGAAAAGTTCGCTAGACTAA
>Ga0214542_1008006_pt1 | contig 17911 bp, 7 predicted proteins | sample CNSS1metaG_FD_160096 | JGI IMG/M metagenome (GOLD analysis project Ga0214542, IMG submission 160096) | Root nodule microbial communities from cowpea collected in UCLA plant growth center, Los Angeles, California, USA - CNSS1 | ecosystem: Host-associated > Plants > Roots > Nodule | place: USA... | reverse complement strand
AAACAAATAAAAATCAAAATAAGAAAAAAAAAAATGTAAAAAAATAAAAAAACAAAAAAAAAAAAAAAAAAAAAAAAAAAAAAAAAAAAAAAAAAAAAACTTTCTTCACTAAGGGTAAGCTTGGAAGGGAAAGGATGCAAGGGTAAATTTCCCTTTTTTTTAATTAAATATTCTTTTGTTTAGAAAAAAACTAGGATAGAATGAAAGATTACCATGTAACCTTCTAATTAATGTTTATTACTATTTATAAGCATTTTACAATATTCTACAGTCTCTGCTCAATTAAAAAGTGCAAATTAAACCTCCACTTCTACTAGTAACCAAGAAGTGAAAAAGAAAAACAAAGAATTTTTTGTCTAATTATATTACCTTTAAGCAAAAAAATATATATATATATATATATATATATATATATATATATATATATATATATATATATATATATATTTATATTTATGAGAGAATTTTAGTAACAATTTTAATCCTAACTCATCGGCCCAAAATGCTTAATAATCCCTAGCTTCACCAAATAGGAGACATGTTTGCTAATAACATACCAATGCATCCTAACAGTATCCAAATGTGGCATGTTTTGGTTCTCTCTGACTTTCCCATATCAAATGTAAAGAGAAATATAAATTAATTAATTAACTAAAAAATGGTAATGATGAAAGTTTTTTACTTCAACAGCCAAACAAAAACACTTATTACTGTTGAAGAATGATGAAAATAAAGGTCCAGGATATTGGGACAAATAATTTGAAGTGCAACATGAATAACTTTCACAGTAGAAATAAGGAGTGAGTAATTCAAGCAATGAAAAAGAAATTTAATTTTTAAAATTAAACTAATGTACCTAGAGAATTTCTTCCCTTTGACCAACTGCTCAATATCAGAAAACCCATCTTTATCAGATTTCTCTACTTTTTCATGTTGTCTGGAAACAGTCAAATCTAAATTGCTTTTCAGTTTACCACTGTTGTCATCAGAACTGACCATTTCAGATGATTTGGATGCCAAAAGCTTCAAAAGAATAACCATAATCAACAATAAAAATATGGAGGTGATAAAAAGGAATAAAATGCAGTAACACCCTACTCCACTAGATTATACAGAACAAGAAAAGGGTTGGAGAATGCAGCTAAGCAATATGCAGAAAATAAATTTGCGCAAGGCAAATGACTACTACAAGATGGATATTTAAGATACAAAACCAACATTATGAGCAGTGGCACTCAGTTCAGAAATAGTTGAGACGAACAAAATTGTTTAATCATTTTAATTGAAAAGAGATTCATATAAACAAATCTAAGGTCTATGATGTAGAGAAAAAGAAAAATGATTACCTACATACAAGGACATATAAAAAAGAGTATTTAAAATGAACACAGATTATAAATGGTAAAGATGAGTTTTTGAATTACAATTTGGTTTCAGTTCCTTTTGCTTGTTTACAGAAACCAAAGGTTATATAGTATTTTAGAACTTTTCATGTAATAACTTAAACTTCTTTAGCTTTATATAGTATTAGGATTTAAAAAATATCTAAGCAACAAAGTATATAGTTTTGGTTAGTAATTTTTTCTGGCTGAACTTCATAAAATTTCTAGACAGACCGGGTAAATCTCCTAAAAATTAGAAGCATATTTTTCCTAGTTTCAGAGAAGCGTGTAAACGTTTCTTACATGTATATCACTTCTGTGTGAACCATCTCCATGACTGTCACCAGTTTTCCATATACCTATTGACAGTGAAAAAAGTTTATCAGAAAGTTAAGTGAATCCCATATTCTAGATTAATCAGAAAATTATATATGAAACAGATAAGAATAGGCAGAAGAATTAATTCCCATTAAAAGGACTCATTGTGTCGACAAGCTGAAAGCACAAGGAGAAGCAAATAAATATTCAACACTTGTCAAGTATAAGATGATTTACAGTGACCAAGTATAAGATAGAACCTAAATATAGACATAAACATAATGAAGGATAATATGCTTGGGAAATTGAAAATTTAGAAGGTTCACGGGAACTAGAGAATAATTTCTTTCAAGATATTATTACTCAATTGTCAAATTTCAAATACGAAGTTATGAAAAGGAGAAAAGAGAAAAGTATAGTATAGAATACATGAGAGGAAAAATTTGTGACCATTAGTCAATCTTCTCTGATTTTACAATCAGAGGAGAAAGCCTTTACAGCTATACAGGGAACTACAAAAAATACTAAAACAAAATTAACTGTAGTACAAAATGGTGGTAATTTTCTGCATATCTAAAACTCTTGTAAAATAACTAACTAAAAAAGGAACACAGAATCCACAATCTTAAGATTAAAAAACGCAAGTCTTATCATGCTCCTAACTACTCACAATCTTGAATCATCCAAAGGCCATCTGGAAAGAAATATGCAACCTATGTCCTCTTTGACACCCTTAATCCATTAAGTTCTTTTCCAAGCATTTTAAATGCTCAAACAAAGCCCTTCCTGTTGCTAAAATACAAACACCAGATTTTACTTTGTCATTAACATGTCCAAAAGATGAATGAGATAATAGATACCCACTCACCAATCTCCAGAACTTTAAACATTTACTAAACATTAAGTAACTGAGATTAGCAAAAACAACAATGTACCTCTAATAATAAATATTGAGCTCCAATAAATGTCACTCCAATAAAAAAAAAATGTTTGGACGAAATGAGAAAGTACACTTTAAGTAGCTTAGTAGCTTCGCAGATATCGACACTTACACAGTAATTGGTTAAAGGGAAATCGAAGGCAGGACAGTTGGATAGTTTAATTTTTAGGAGGAAAGCAGAAATTAGCAAAATTCCTCCTAGTCTAATTTCTGCTCTCCTCCAATATTGAGGGATTTGGAGGAGAGGGGAAGGATATTTGAAACAATTCAAGTATAATGACTAAAATATAACCATCAATGCTTTGGAATTTAAAGTTATAAGTATAAAAAAGTATATCAATTGTTAAAACCCCTACCACCTCCCTCCTATGAACAGAACCAAACAGTCCCATGTATAGTAAGAAGAGTGCATTCCGTTTGCTGCATTGAGGCCACTATAGGGCACTTGCCAGTGTTTTAATTCTTTCACCCACCTCTCTACACAATAATACAATAATAAAATTAAAGCAACACTTGCAATATATATATATATACACACACACACACACACACACACACATACACACACACACATTTTCTTAAAATGTTGTATTGTGAATAAAGCAACTCGCAACTCACAACTCAACAATCCTTTTGGTGAAAACAATAGAGATAAACATTAAACATTCAATTCTCTTATTAACTCAACCATCTTACACTTTACTTTAAGCATGGTTATTAGATGAGAACTATAGCTTTGCAATGTCAGAGTTCATAGGAGAGACACCAACCACTCCTCCAAGGGCAGTTGACGGCTTTGATGCAGCACACACTGCAGCCAAAATCAGAGTAACTACAGCAAGAAAATGCTTGAAGTTAAGTTTGTACCTAAAACCAGTATGATCAGTCAGGAGGTTTTTACGGGGCAAACTTGTAGAGCTCCCAGCCTATAAATCTAACGCATTTAGTGTTCATTCTTGCTCGCTTCTCGTCCCTCTGTTTTCCTTGCCCTAGCACCTGCAACTCGGTGTGTTCTGTTCTTGTCTTGTTACAGCTGCTCACAGACGACTTTCCAGTGAGGTTTCACATATCCACAAGTTGGTTCTTCATTCTCTGGTGCTAATCCACCATTTTCCAGTGAGTTTCCCAACCAATCTTCAGTGAGTTAAAAGACCCGTCTCTCTTTCTTCTCTCTGTTTGTTTTTCATAATGAATATGCTTTTAATAATAGGAATTTTTCTTTATTTTTTAGCATTCCCCTACAACTATTTTGGGGCGACTGCTCCTTGAGTTTATTAACTAGTATAGCTTTTTAAATGATTTAAGTGTGTTTCGTACCCTTTTTGCAACTAAAACTAAAACAAGACCGATATAGTTTTAAGGGTTGAACAATGGAGAGATAGAACTACAATACGACTAACAAATTAACAATTCTAAATTCAAACTCTATCATTCGACATCAAACAACGTCTATCTGTCGAGGTAAAGAATAGCAGAATTTGCAGCTTCTAGTAACCGTAACATATATACGCAACAACTCTGGAGCAAACCAAACCTACCATTTAAATCGACTATAATCACTACGAACGTCCATGCTTACACTTCGTTCTTTGATTAATTTTAAACTATTGGCAAAGAAACATAACCATATTCAAATAGTTATGCATGTTGCCACATGCTAATACAGAAACAAATCAATCAAGAATGTAAAACAAATAACAAAACAGAACAAAAGATCAAAGGAAAGAAATACAGAAAAAAAAAAGGAATGTAACCTTGATCTTCAGCCGCAGAGGTTGGGCAAAGGACAGGAGAAGGAGAAGGCGCGGCGGAAAATATGGAAGGGAGAAGACGAGTGGCTCCGCCGGCGATTAGGCGCAAGGCAGGATCGACGAGCTTCGAAATCCAACGTTGGCGCGTGGCCTCCGGCGGACGTGCGTAAGGGCTGGGAAGCGACTTTCTCGTTGCTGGTTTTCGGAGCTTTCCTCCGACGCCTCTCTCCTCAGGCGCCGACGCCGTTATTTGTTCAGAGGCCATGAGAGTGGCTGAATCGGCAACTGTGTAAAAGTTAAATGCGAAAAGCAAAGGTAAAGGCAAATACTGTAGCCGATACGTATGTATACGAAAGTCTTGCACATGTGTCTTTTGTTTTCCACCTCAATTCCAAATCTACAATCTTTTTTAAATATATATATATATATATATATATATATATATATATATATATATATATATATATAACACGATATAAAGATATTTTTTTTTTTGTTTACATCTCAAAATTTTAATTTTATTTTTTAAAATATAATTTTTTGTTAAATTTTTGAAAATTGATTGTATTTTTATCAATATTTTTATAAAATCTTCTATCTCTCTTCTTTTCTTTTTTTTCTATTTATCAATCATTATTCTCTCATCTTTTTTAATATATCTCATTTTATTTTTAATAAATATAATTTTATTTTATATATTAATTCAATAACATTATAATATCATCACTTACTACTATAATATCATACATATATAAAAAATGTGCATACACACAGACGTGATAGTGTTTGTATTTACGCTAGTAATACTTAATCACCTTTACTAAATGTATTTATCTATAACTAAATAATTTGATTTAAATTTAAATCAATGGAGTTTAAATGTATTTATCTATAAATATTCTATTCTCAAATTATTACTTAATATAAATGGATTATATTAAACAAAATTCAAACCTATTATTTATAATATATTATTTTGGTATCAAATGGTCATTTAATATAATATCAATTAATAAAAAAAACTTAATTATACTTTAGATTTTGGATAGATTTGTAAACTTTGCACAATAAACTCCAATCCAATGTTAATCTTTGCTTTTCTGAACTACTATTTCATCCACCGACTCTACACTGTTTTTGAGCAGTGGGTTGGAGCACTTTGTTGATGTTTTTCTTTTTATATCTACTTTTACTCTTTAGTTTGATAATGCATTTCATTTTATATGTGTTGCCCTTTACATTCCAATCTTTGCATTTTCACTTTCCCAATTTTAGTGAAAGTAGTACCTATTTTATTCTCTATTACCCATTTCTCTTTTTGGTTAAATTATGTTTTTACGTTGCAATTATGATTTCATTAAGTTGATTACATAGTACTTGTTTTTATTTCTTAACGGTTGTATTTTCAATTTCCATTGCACCTTCCTTTCACTGTTACACACTTCATCACCCAATTCTGGTTTAGTTGCATTTTTGTTTTCTAGTTTCACATTTTGTATTTCATGGTGATAAGTGTTTTTTTTAATTATTCTAGCCGTTGTTAATGCTTTTTATTCTTATTTCTGAAAATTCCGTATATTTCAACAAATCAATGGGCTCATTATACTAAATTTTCTTGGACTTATATGAGTTGATCTTTATACTATATTATATACTATATTAGTAAAGTTAGTAAAGAGAGATAATGCACTTTATAAAGATTTTGTAGAGAGTAAAGAATATTTTTCCACTTCCTCATTATTAGGGTTTTTTAGAAAATATTTTTGAATTTTGTTAGGCAGTCGTTACCCTTTTTTAGATGGCCCTCTACATCTTTGTAATATTATTATGGTTTATGTATCTTAAATTTATGATTTTCCTGTGATGTTTCTTTTAAATTAAGTTTTACCCAAATTAGTATGAACCCTAATTATGATTTTAGGAATTTTTTTTATCAAATTGGCATGAACCTTAATTATATTTTTACCCAAATTAGTACAACCTTAAATTATGAAATTTAAAGGTTGTTGTGTTTTCTGCTGAGATGGTAAAATTTATGGATATATCTTGGGTTGCATTACAAATTATGCTACACATAATGAATTAGTTAGATAACCTTGATTTGGAATAGAAATTAGAATACCTCTGTTGCGTGAATTCAATGATTTAGAAATATTAGAAATTGAAAAGTGCATACGTGAATCACTATATAAAAATGGTTTAAGTAAAGAAAATGAAGAAGTTTTTATTTAACTAGAAAATTAATTTATATAAAAAATAAATAAATTTGGCACCCCTAAAATTTTTATTCATGTTTTGCCACTGTTCCTATCTTGAAAATCGATAAAATCGGATTCTGAAAGCCGATAACACCGGTTTCTGAAAGTCGGTGACACCAGATTCTAAAAGCTAGTAACACCGTGTCCTAAAAATCGGTAACTACAAACCAAAAGGGTAGCAGTGGAATTATAAAAAAGTTGGGGGTGTAGGAAGAAAAATTGGGTGCATGAACAAAAACCCTATATGCTTTCCATAAAATAGGTATTCTCAATTTTGTCTTTAGTGCAATTGCAAAACTAACTATTAGTCTTAATATCAAAGTATAATTTTGTCTAATTAGTTAAATGTTGGGTTAAATATGTTTTTGGTTCCTCAAGTTTTAATGAATTTTGGAATCAGTCCCTCTTCGAAACTTGATACCAAATTAGTCTTTCATTTTTAGAAATGTGTGAATTTAGTTCTTATTACCAATTTTTATTAAGTTTATGTGACGTTTCAAGCGCATTTCATGATAGTATTTGAATTGTTTACACCGTTTGACACACTTTTGCTTCAATGTTAACTTAAATATTATCATAAAATGCATTTACAATGTCAAATAAACTTAACAAAATTTGGTAAGAAGGATTAAATCCACACATTTTTAAAGATGAAAGACTAAATTTGTATCAAGTTTTGAAAAGGGACTAATTCCAAAATTCACTAAAACTTGAGGGACCAAAAACATATTCAACCCTTAAATGTTTGGTAAACTATAATTGACGATTAAGGTGTGATTAAAACTCAAACAAAAATGTACAAAGTCAATTTTTTGTTATTGTATTGATAGTGAAAAATGAATATATATGTGGTTTGAACAATATATTTAACTCTAAAATTATTCAAAGTACGAAAAAGTATATTATGATAACTGGGCACTACTTGACAACTAGTGAAAAGTAATTTTTTCAATAACATAATATATAATCATGGATTATAAGTGGAAAGCAAGTATCATTTTTTTCAATTAAAAAATTGTAATGATAAAGTGGGTTTAAATGTGAATATATCTAAGCTAAAACATCTTAGTACAAAACAACCAGCAAGACAAAAATAGAGTTTAACATATACAATGTACACTATCTATTTCCAGTGGCAGCCATCAACCAACTAGGTCATAGTGAAAGCATTCTCAGGGAACCATAGCATAAAGGAAGTGGCCTCTAGTAGCAAGACCAAAAGGGTTGTAACAAGCATTTCTGCACGGAAAATGCTTGAAAAAAGGGCTGAAAAGAAAGGGTCTACCAAAGTTCCCTGGAAAACAACTATGACAAATGAATTGGTTCAGATCATGATTAAGCCAGAATGTCACATCTCCACAAGTTCTCCACTAGCAGCTCAACCGTGTTGCAGCCAATTGAACTGCAATTCTGAAGATTCAACCCAACCAGGGTCTGCCCTAAATTTGTTAGGGAAGGTCCACTCTTGCATGTTACACCAGAACAGTTTGACAAAGAAAGCACTTGCAGAGTAAGGCGATTGGCATTAGAAAGAACAGCTATTCCAGCATCAGTGATTGCACACTTTGACATGTCTAGATCCTTAAGCAGAACGCAGTTATCTGCAATTGCAACTAAGCTTGCATCGGTAATCTTTCTGCATCCATCAAGATTTAGCAATTCAAGTGTTCCACCGTGTAGCCTAGCCAATTCTGCAACTATGTTGTCTGACAAATTGCCGCAGCCAGCAAGGTTCACCTTGACCAACCCAGACTCAGAATTATGCAGAAGAGGAAGAAGGCCAGCATCAGTAACACCATAAAGTCCAGTCAGATCAACGCGCTGAAGTTTGGGACACAATTTCCCAACCATAGTGAGGCTAGCATTTCCAACACCTGGGCAATTACGAATGGATAAATGTTGGAGAGACTCACAGGGAGAAAACATTGATACTTCCACATCTATGTCTCTAATTCCCTTACACTTAACAAGGGTGAGATACTTCAATGTTGTTTTGATGTTTGAAAGAGCACCAATAATCCCAAACTGGGTGATGCTGTTACACTCCTCCAACTGCAGGCTCTCAAGAGACCTTGCAGCTTTGGTAAATGCTACCAAACCATTATCAGACACTAAACAACACCTGCGCAGAAACATCTGCTTCAGGTTGATGCAACCTCTACCTATGGCTTCGATGCTTGCATCTGTTACCCCTCGACATGAAGAAACTGTAAGTGACATAAGCTTCTGCAGACCTTGAGCAACACCCATGACCCAAAACCCCCTTTCACTGACATTTTGAAGACTCGAGAGCACTAAATTCACAATTGCCTTTCCATAATGGCCAATGACAGCCAGAGAGAAATCTGTGATGTTTAAATCCTGAAGCTTCACCCTTGAAAGGTTATTGGCTGATGATAATAGACTTGATACTCCATGATCCCCAACAAGAGGACAATCCTTGATAGAGATGCACTTTAACTTGGGGCAAGACCTTGCTATAGCTTGCAACCCCTCGTTTCCAATCTCAGGACACGATTCGATATTTAAGGTTGTCAAATTGGGGCAGCCCTTAGCTATTGCAATTAGACTTTTGTTGCTAATGGAGGAAGCCTGGCAGATGTCAAGCTTCTCCAACATATGGCACCCTTTTGCTATCTCGGAAAGACCCTCATCCCCGACAGAAGAAACATTCCACAGAGACAATGATCTAAGAGAAGGGCAACCATGAGCAACTGCTGAGATACCTACATCTGTGACACCGCGAGCAGAATTGCTTCCTCTGATACACAGTTTTCCCAGTCCTCCACGGGCACTAGTTCCGACTGCAATTGCTGCAAGTCTCACATCAGTTGCCTTTTTCCCTTCCAAACACCGCGACAAGAACCCATCATCTTCGATAACCAGATCCTCATCCACCGAGGCCATTTCAACATCACAGGAAGCAGATCCCTCAGTGAAATTCTCAGACTTGTAAATTTCAGCTCTGCAGATACTGCTCATAAGCATGAGCCACCGCTTAGATACACAGGAACAAGAGCTCCTCTCTTTGCCACTAGAGAGCCGTCTGAAAATCTCAAAAAGACATTCATTGGGAAGAACTTCAATGGTAGGCTTTTGATCTTTCCTGAGCCGTGGAGTTTCAAAAACATCCGGGGCATTGATGCGAGCTCGTTTCTTAGGGCTGCAGTAGTACCCATCCACACTTGAACCCAAAGTACAGACGCGACCCAAATCAATGAGATTTTTTTGATAAAAGGAAGCTCCAGAATAGAGTTCATCATCACCTGTAAAACACATTCCATCAAAAACAGTACTTCCAAGAGCCAAATAAACATTACATGTAAGAAAATTAAGCCTTGCAAAACAGTACCAAAACGATCAAAGAGTACACATATTGCAACTTGCAAGACTTACCACTATAATTGACAAGGGTGGGCATGCTGAGTAGGGAAGGCAAATCCACAGGCACAAGAACAGGAATGGGAGCAGTTGAAAATCCGCAGACCCAGAAAGAAGAAGAGCAGCAGCAACAAGAACAGTGGCCAAGAAAAGGATCAAGAGCATTTGAGAGCAGCAGCAACCCCACAGCGCAGGGCAAAAACGATGAAATGTGAAGAAGGAAGAATCTTTGGGAGAATCCAATGCAGGGAATGGTGTTTGTGTTGTGAGGGGGATGTGTGCAATGTAATATATACGTGTTGTGAAGAAATGATTTTGAAAGGGAAAAAGAAGAAAGATAGGTGTGGTGGAGATTGTAGAAAAGAAAAGAAGGTGCAAAGAAGTTTAAAATTGGTACAAATTGGTGTAGTGCAATGAATCATTCCCTGAAACCGGACATTCTCCGTACATCCACATACACCCTCTCATTCTAATACCAGTCCAAACCAACCCAACCAACCACCTAAGCATGTGCCTTACCTATTCAAACACAATACTAGGCACGTGTTTTCCAGCCACTTTCTTCTCTATCTTCTTTCATCGTATCAGCTGTTTTTTTTTTTAATTGTTTTTAGATTTTTTTTGTTCTTTTACTTACAAATTAGATGCAAATGTACTATTAAAACTATTATTCGATTAGCATTAAAATCTTATTTTTCCAGACACATAATTTAAAAGGCTGCTAGCAAAATTTAATATGGATTATTAGAATGAAATTCTGATTCTAATGAAAAATAAATGAATGCCCTTATGAAACTTTGTTTAAGTTTTTAAAAACATCGCATTTTAGAATATATTTCTACGCGTTCTCTATAGAAACAATATCTTTTTTGTTTAGATAAAATTCTTTTCAATATAACTTTTTTCTTCCAGAGTAAATTTTAAATGATAAAAAATATGAACATGATTTTAACGGTTTATAGGAATTTTGTTTATTTAAAATTATATTTTCATTTGTCATATCAACTTATACAATTTTTTTCATTTTTCCTTGATGATTCATATGTATTCTGTACACAAATATTTATACAAATTATGAAATTTTTAAATAATATATTAACATATTTTATCGCACATAAAATAAGAAGAAAAAATAAAATTGTAATTTAATCAAATTAAGGACTTGGATTGTTAACATTACTTCTTTTTTGTAAATATACTTTTTCTTTCACTTTTTATCTTAAAACCCGTTTTTCTATAAATGTTTCTACATGATAATAATTTCCATCCAAAATTTATTAAAGTTTTAATTTTTTCTAAATAATTTTATTTAAGAATAATAATATTTTAACTTATTTTTTGTGATTCACTTTTAATTATTATTTCAATCACTATTACATTATTTATTTTAATTTTTTTTAGTAATATAATGTAATATTTAATGACGATTGAAATTGTGAATTAAAAAGGGTAAAGAAAAAAGTTGGTTAAAATATATTATTTTTATTTAAAATAAAATTCAAGAACAATCAAAAGTTGATTTGATTTTATCTTGTATGTTCTATTTATTTTCACGCGGACATTTGTTTATATAAAGGGAATAGCAGAAAAATACAATTACTGATTTGCGAGAAGAAGAGAATATTAATCTTCTGTGAAATGAGAAGAGAAAACATATGTCGGTCAAAATAAATTACCATTTTGACCTCAATTTTTTCATGTGGACATTATTTTCATGATCAATGATAAATTTGGAATCACTCAAGTTTTTCGATCATATTTTTTCATATTAACTTATTAACTTTCACAAATTTTTATCTTATTTTCTTTCGTTTCTTATCAAAATTTTCTTAATCCAAACAATTATATTTATACTTCCAAATCTCCTCAAATTTACTTCCAAAATAAAAAACAATTAACTGTTATATTCAATACTTTGGAGAGAAATTTTTATAAATATATAATATGTTTATAATGCATTGTTTAAATAATTTATTATTGGTCGAGATGATTTGTAAAAATGATGTATATTTTATTTGAATGATTTGTGATGATTTTTCATAAATGTTTTAAAAGAGAAAGTAAAGTGTGAAATGAAGAGAAATGAATGAATAGGTATGACTTTTTTTTTGGTAAATTAATAATTTATTATCATATTCAATTTTGTTTCTCTTTAATTTTTTATATAATTATTATTGAATGTTAATAAATAATATTTTTTAAGAAAAAAATATTATTTCCTGAACTAACTTTTATTACAAAAAAGAATATGTATACTTTAAAAAATATACTAAAAGACAATTTACCCATCTTCATTAATTCGATAAATAAATCACATATATTGCTAAACTTTCTACCCAGATTGAAAATCACTGTATTAAATCAAACCTCCATATTTTTCCATTAAATTACTCCATATCAATCATCCACATTCTCACACACAAAAAAAAATAAATTCAAAAGAATAAACAAAGTGTCTTATAAAAATTTGTCCAGCGTTCCTAACTTTGAATTTATTCCTAACAAACATAAATACTTTTATCAATGGAAAATTAGAGCCCCTCTCGACCATAGTATTTTTTACTAAAAAAGAAAAGCAAAACCTCATATACATAGTTTTCTGTCGACTCCCTTGATACCATGACAAAAGATATGTAAATTTTCGAAATAACGCTACAAAAATCGTTCATAATCATACAAGTAGGTCAAAGATAATATCAAATAAAATAAAATACAAAATCATAATGATGTAACCTTGTTAAAAAAAAATCCAAGTTTAAGTAAAAAAAATTACAAGAAACCATAGAGAAGATGAATATCATAAAACTTTGATATGCAAAACAATCTAGAAATGTTTTCACAACTGGGATACTTCAAAAAGAGTTACAATTGTAAACAATTTTTTTAAAGCATGGGATCTAAAGACTCTTATTTTAATTCTCAACTTGTTTTTGCATGTAATGAAATTATATTATGTTTAAATGTAGAGTAAGTTTATGTTTGAGTTAGATTTCTTTAGAATAAAAGATTGCATATAAAGAAAACTATTTATGATCATTTTGATAGAACTGTAAGATGTGAAGGTGCTTAGTAATAGATTTTGGTTTTCAAACAAAGGCTGTGATTGGTTGAGAATTTATTTGGATGTTTGATCTTTGAGTGTTATTGGATTTGATAAATTATTGTTTAAAACTATGAGAGAAATAGAGAAGGGGATTTCAATCTGATACCATGTTAATGTATGACAAAATAACTAAGAGAGAAAAATCTCATTATCATTTTATCATCGAAGTGAATGAACTTGTACAAAAGAAAAGTCAAAAGAGGATTTATACACAAACATAAATAGATACAACAAAAAGGCTGAAACAGTTAGAAGAGAAAGCAGAAGAAGATATAAGTAATAATATCTCTATCAAAGAACATAACTAACATTTATTTTAAATTTCCCGTACAAATGTAAGAATTACAAAAATATTTAATCCTAATTATAATTAGCATGGAGTCGGAATGAATTTAATACGTCTCATGACTGTGCTGGCTAAGTGCGAGACAAATCGGTTGAGTTGAGTTGACTAAGGAGAAAATAAAGCAAAGAACAGTGATAAATGTTTTCAAAGTGTGGTCCCATGAAAAGTTTGAAATTTGAAATGGTACTTATCTTCTGGGTTGCTTTCAAATGTGCAATGAATTTGATTTTGAGATTTAGGGTTCATTGCATGGCGAGAGATGAAGGAGACCTAAGAAAGCTGAATTAAAAGCGTGTGTTGATTCTTCAATAAAGGAAAATGGAAAACGAAAGCAGTAGTGAGGCTAGAATCAGTGCATCTGTTCTTGTTTTTGCCCTTTTTAGGTTAGGGAATATTATACCTTTGGCTTTTTCTTTCCTTACACGAAAACACTGTCTTTTGCGGAGTTCATTCAAACCCTGCGTAATAAATAGCCGACTAGGGCAATTCTAAATAATACAAAAACAAAAAAGTTTTGATTCCTCTGTAACCACCACGTTAGGTTCATTTTTCTTTTAATAATAGTTTGACCAATGTTATATTCATTTCACAATATATTATAAAAATAAATATAAAAAGTGAATTTCCATATTTGTAAAGGAAGAAAAAAAGTAAATGACAGTTAAAGGTACTATTAGATGAATGGAACTTTTTTTTTTTACATGTTAAAACATCATTACTTTTTTTTTTCTTGATTCTTATATCATATGGAAGTGTTTTCAAACTGTTAGTCCGCTGTAATTTGTTTTATCTTTTTTTTTTTTTTAAATTGATGAACCAAATATGAGTTGGATAGAACATTATAAAAAAATGACTTATTAACAACTAATTTTAATGATTAAAAGTTATTGGTATCTGTAATGACAAATTTAAATATCAATTTACAAAATAAAAAATTATTGGTTACTAAAATAGTTATTATTATGCCTATAAATTGATTTTTAAATTTAGCTCTCAAGATTTTAACTACCAAAGGAATTAGTCACTAAACATTAGCTACCTGGGGTTTTGTTACCAAAGGAATTGTTGATTTTTAAATTAGTCTCTAATTAATTAGTGACCAATTATAATTTTTTATTTATAATAGTGATTATTTTTGTAAATTGGTATAAATATTGATCACTGTAATAATTAACAATTTGTGATCACTAAAATTGATTCATAATGAAGTATTTTCTTATAACGGACAATTAGGTAGTCTACTTTTGTAAATTGAAAAATAAAATAAAATAAAAATAGTTTAAAAATATTAATTTTATGTATTATAGTACTTAGAGAATGTGAATATGAAATGCTGGTGTAATTTAAATTGTTTAATACTTATAAATTAAGTTGTAATTAGTATTTGTAATGTAATAATTTTCTTTGTAAATATAATAATTGTGACATCCCACTTAAATAGATTAATCTACTAAACAAACATCGCATAGTTAAAATATTAAGGAGCAAAGCTGACAAAAGAGACCAGAGTTAAGGAATGTACTTTAACAGTCATCCATAGGAGTACTTAGAGGGAAACCTGGGCATACAACCATGCCATAATCAAAAAAACCAAATCTAAAGTTTAACAGTTGTGCAAAAGAAATGCTCTAAGAGCATGGAATTACAAGGCACTAGGGCCATAGAACTTCTTCGAAGGCCATATCCACGGGCCCACTAGGCTGCACTGCTACCACCATCAGGCCTACCTCCAGAAGTATTCCCATCTGCTCCCACCAATGGTGATCATCGCAAAAGAGAAAACACAACAGGAACATACACAAAAATGCAAGGGTAAGCTAGAGTGAATTAAATTATACATGTTATTGCAGCAAAAATAATTAAAAACGGTCCAACATACAGCACAATAGGCACGAGAATAACATTTTAACAACTAAGCAAGACTCTATGACTCAATTATCCGGATACATATACTAGGATCGGATTCACTGGATGCTTGCACTTGTGGTGGCCTCTACTGCTCTGCAGAGCCATTGCCAATGGGTTTCACCCTACCACACACAAGGTTAGCCTTTAAGCGTCTAAGGCCATTATCCTGCCAAAGACTAGGGCCTCCCACTACTCTCACCACTTGGATCAGTTTGCTCTACTTGAGACTCACTGACCCTTTAGAGTTTCGGGATGCGATCCTTACTTGAATCCTTATCCTAATATATACACTACTCACCACCATGAGATCTCCCCACGAGACTCATGGAATTACGCCTATCACACACCAATTTCATGTTTCATACCATATCCACCACCTTTATCTCAAAACATCTAATTCTCATGCAAGTTCCCAACCAACCAACCACAATCCATGTATTACTCATGCCAACATACAACTTTTAGTTCATGGAAATCAGACAACCATATATACTCACATGCTTTAGGTCTTGAAAAGGGAAATCAAATAAATCACACAGATCTCCGCTCAAACCAGAGAGAAAACAGAATTTAGGCAACCTGCTGTGGCAGCCTCGCTCAGGCTAGGAGCCATCGCCCAAACGAGAGAAGTTGTCTCGCTCAGGCGATGAGCTCTCGCTTAGGCGAGCCTACAACAGTGGGTCCTGGAAGATTTCACGATCTCTCGCTCAGGCGACGCTGTCTCGCCTGAGCGAGCTGGCATGTCGCTCAAAACGCAGCCCCTCGCTGGGCGAGTGCTCGAGGCAGAACCCTGAGCGAGCTTCTGGTATTCTCGCTTAGGCGAAACGAGCTCGCCTAGGCGAGAATATCAGTTCTCCCCCCACTGTTCCACGCATGCAAGGCAGAAAAACAACACAACCAACATCCAAGAGCACATGCAACTCAGTTTCATTTGATAAAACATACTACTCAAGCATATAAACACAGATCAACCCAAAAAGAAACACACAAAATAACTCGGACTGGTGAATCTAGCTTCCCTTACCCTTTTTAGACACAAGCGCAAGGAGAGGTGACCCAAGTAAGCGCAAACGAGATTCTGGAACAACCTACAACGTTGAGAAGGAACACTCACGAAGTTGAGAATGGGTATTAGGGAGAATGTAAGACAGAACCGAAGTTTTAACTGGAGGAGGGGAAGGATGAAGTTAGAGCTCAACTCACCTAAGAATATTAAACCGAGAAGCTAGCTGGAAAAGAACTGAACCTATGCCCTAGCAGAGCTCTTGCTTCAGCCAAGAGTGTTTGAGGAAGAGGAGCAGCTCTGAAAACAGAAGAGTGAGGAATGAGTGGGTTGGAAAGGTATTGGGGTCCTACAGTAGGGCTGGCCTTGGGCCTTCGAAAATACCAGGCCCAAAACTTTATAACACTGAAAAAGAAGCTTACAATAATGATTTAATTTATTTAATTATAAATATTTATTAAATAATCAAAATTCTGAAAAATATTTATGTAACTAAACGTACTTCTAAATTATGTATATTAAAATACGAAAATTAAAAAATAATAAAGTAATTTGAAAGAAATGACATGTTCACATAAGTCAAAACTTCCGGTTCATTGCTGTGGGTCAACTCATTTACTCACAACGGGCCATCTTCGTTAGATTCGTGTGTCAGCTTAGCCCACTTAGTTAGGGCTATCTGGTTTCAATTTTGGCGTACCACTAATAAATCAGATCAAAACTTGTTATTTAATTTTTCTAGTTATGTATTAGTTATCTTTATTACATTATATATTTTTATTTGATTTATCAATGTTTTAATTTATATTTTTGTTTATTTCGTTTTTAGTTTTGTATTTTTCTTTTTATTCATTTACATATTTATTATTTATTTTACTTTCAGATTTCATGCTTTTATTATTAATTAATAACATATTGTTGTTTTTTTATTTTCCATTCATTTATACTTTTTTATTTTATTTATTCTCCAGTGATAACAAAATTTATATATAATTGTTTATTTAGAATTCTTGCTTCAACTTTTATTTTATTTACTCTTTATTTTGTATTATTTCAAATATCCTGTTTTTATAATTTAAAGAAATATATATAATAAAAAGGAAATTATTATTTTTTTTAATTCAATAAAGTTAGATACATGAAAAATATGTGTCCTATTTTTTTTATATATTTTTGGATTGTGTATAAATTATTTGTTAAGACAAATAGGAGTTATCTTAATAGTCAATGCTACATAATCTTTGAAGATGTCAAATTCTATATCGGTTTAAAAGTAGTTTTATGCTTTCTTGCAATAAATTGAAATCATGTTAATGCATAAGTATAAACGTTTGAAATGTCAGAATTTGGTACATTACAAGAAGAAAGACAAGAATCACGTTGGAGTCTAAGAGAATACTTACTAAATGAATGAATATCTGAGTAGTTTAGAGTAATGTCCTATACTATGATTTATAAATCAAATTAAAGACTATCTAATACCACACTAAATTTAGTTTAGGTAGTATATATATATATATA
>Ga0214542_1008005_pt1 | contig 17911 bp, 17 predicted proteins | sample CNSS1metaG_FD_160096 | JGI IMG/M metagenome (GOLD analysis project Ga0214542, IMG submission 160096) | Root nodule microbial communities from cowpea collected in UCLA plant growth center, Los Angeles, California, USA - CNSS1 | ecosystem: Host-associated > Plants > Roots > Nodule | place: USA... | reverse complement strand
TTTAACTTATCTAATTAAAAACATTAACTAATCAATTAAAATTTAAAATAATATTTTATTTGATTAAATATGACTTTAATAATAATTTATATGTATATATAAACAAATTTAAAAAATAAAACAAATTTAAAAATTTAAAAACTAATTAAAAAAATTAAAAAAAATGTTAAAAAATACTAGACGGGCCAGCCCGGCCCGGCCCGTTAGCCCGTCCTATACGGGACGGGTTGTGATTATTGGCCCGTTTCTATTTGACGGGCTGGCCCGTCCCGGCCCGTTTTTTGACGGGCCACATACGGGCCGGGCCAAAACGGGCCGGGCTGGCCCGTTTGCCACCCCTACTTATCATGCTTATAATATCATACCAATCTCTGAAATCAATTCTCATTCGTACCACATGTTTAATCCATACCACTGGTCATTCCCAAATCCATGAGTATAGGACCTCATCTTATACCAATACCATGCCTCTTTAATTTCTAACCCACTCATTAGTTTCACATGCCAAGATCCCTCAATCACATCTATCCAATTTATAACCATAGATCATACCATGCATTTCATTTCACAGGCCTCATGCATCATACAGAATAACTTATAAATCAAACCATCCAATTACCAATTGAAGAAAACACACAACCTGCAGCGGATCTTGCTCAAGCCAAGAGCCCTCGCTCAGGCGAGAGGGGTGCTCTCGCTTAGGCGGTAAACCCTCGCTTAGGCGAGATCGCGACCAGTGCTGGGAGGTTCTCGCAGGCTCGCTTAGGCGAGCCCTGCCTCGCCTGAGCGAGACAACCTCTCGCCCAACAGTGAGGTCCCTCGCTTGGGCTAAACCACAGCAGCGTCCCAAAGCTTTCACTCCTCCTCGCTTAGGCGAGTGGCTCTCGCTTGAGCGAGACAATGCCTCGCTCAAAACCAGAGCTCTCCGCCTAAGCGAGAGTTCGCGAAACCCCTAGTTTGCTCCTGCAAGTCTCGCTTGGGTGAGTTAGTCTTGCTTGGGCGAGAGTAACAGATCTCGCCACTGTTTCTCATGCCACAGTCACATGTTCACACCCAAATAACAGTACAAGGCAGTTCACACATTCATCACAATCATATAGATCATACAACACCCAACAAACTCTAAATCAGCCAAAAATCATTCAAGACCCAAAACCCTAACTTCCCCGTACCTGGAAAAAGGTTTAGCAAGGACCCTGACGGCACGACCACGAGCACAACAGCTCTAGGGATGAACTACAAGGCTGAAATAAAGGTGGAACAGAACCAGTAGATGGGGTTAACAGATGATCCTAACTGGGAATACGAAAGATGATTAAAGGGGGACCAGCATGAACTAGAAAGGGATACTTATGTGGACCAACAGTCCTCTTAGCTCAACGTAACAGCGGAAGCAAACCCTAGCAGAGAGCTGCAGTTCAAGGTTCTCTGAAATGAGTGGAAAGTGTGAGTTAAGGCAGACTAGGGGTGGTTTAAATGAAATATTTCATTCAATAATTTTGAAATTCAAAAATTTAGGTAGAAATAAACAAGGTTACTTGGATCCCTTAACTCAATTTTTATTATCCCTATAGCCCACTTCTTCCCCCATACTACAAGGGAAAGGGAAAATGAAAAAACTACCATTAAAGCAGCCCAAGCAATACTTACTATATCCATGTAAATTTTGTCTCCTATCTCTATAAATATGAAGGAACTATTTCATTATTTTTCCAAAATTTTTTTATCTTCCTCTTCTCCAAACCAATCCTCACAAGTGAACAAGGAAAAGAAAAATAAGATTACCAAATTGACCTTGATGTTGAAAATAATATAAAATTATATTTAGATGAGTTAGATTTATTTCATAAAAAATATTTAAATGAATAAACTGAAAATAAATAAATATTAATATAAATAGTAATAATAATAATAATAATACAATATATTTACATATTAAAAAATTTTGGGTTAAATATGTTTTTGGTCTCTCAAGTTCAAGTGAAATTTAGAATTAGTCAATCTTCGAAACTTTTAACCAATTTTGTCCTTCATTGTTAGAAATGCGTGAATGTAGTCCTTTTAACCAAATTTCGTTAAGCTTATATTATGTTTAAAGTGCATTTCATGATAGTATTTGAATTGTTTACAACGTTTGACATATTTTCTCTTCAATGTTAACTCAAATATTATCATAAAACGCTTTTGAAATGTCAAATAAACTTAATAAAATTTGATTAAAATGACTAAATTCGTACATTTCTAAATATGAAGGATTAAATTGGTCAAAAGTTTTGAAAATAGACTAATTCCAAATTCCATTAAAAATTGAAGGACAAAAACATATTTAACCCATTTTTTTTTTGATAAATTTGGATATTAATTATTATTGTAACGATGAAGATCATATTTTTATACTATTATTAATTACTCTCAAATCAGCACAATAGAAAAAAGGTGGATCAAATAATCTTATTATTCCTCTTTTCTTTTGCTATTAAATACCACGAAGTAAACTCATGTTTTACCTTAAATCATGTTTAGGTATTCCCTTTTGCACATTAAATCCGTGCAGGTGAACACAAGATACATCTTCACATCTATGACAGCCTTAATGATTTATCATACATAACATATTTTATGAACTACATACAAGTTCATTTAATTCATCTTTGATTACAAAAATCCATAGTACCATCTGGATTGGATTTTTTTTTTAATTATATTCTGATTAAACAATTATATGAACGAAATTTGCATAAGAAAAAAACTCTCAAATAATCATTCCTAAAAAATTAAAAAATAATGTAGGATGAAAGTTTGAAGATTTCAAGACTGTGAATATATATATATATATATATATATATATATATATATATATATATATATATATATTTTTTAATTTGATTTAAAATAAAACAGTATTACAGGGAATCCATGACCATTGAGACTAGTAGAAGATGTCTCTCACACTGCCTTTCCTGTTGACCTTTCTCGCACTCTCTCAGGCTCAACCACTCTCCGATGACCCTCCGCCACCGTCATCAACCGTCTGCATCATCGGCGCCGGCATCGGTGGCTCCTCCGTCGCCCATTTCCTCCGTAAATACTCCCCGGAGTCCACTCCAGCCACCGATATCCGAGTGTTCGAGCGCAACGGCGTCGTCGGGGGCCGCATAGCCACTGTGACGGTGGCGGGGGAGACCTTCGAAGCCGGAGCCTCCATTCTTCATCCTAAGAACCTGCACACAGTGGATTATGTGAAAATTCTGAACCTGAAGGCCAACGAACCTGATTCGGATTCCCTCTCTCTCGGCATTTGGAATGGGAAAAAGTTCGTTTTCAAAACTGTTACTCTCAGTACCAATGTTCCCCTCATCAATAAGCTTCTTGAACTCCCATTTGTCGATACTCTCTTATCGCTCTTTAATTCCGCTCGCATATTCCTTCGCTACGGCTTCTCGCTCTTCAAGATGCAAAACTTCGTTGAGGTATTTCAACTGTTTAACCGTTATACTTACTAGGTGATTGAGTAAATTACTCAGTTATTTAATTACGTACTAAATGAATCTTTGTCAAAGGAGAACTTGTTTAGAAGTATAGATACAGATTTTACACGTCAAATAATTCATTTTTAGTGCTTAATTTGCATACACAAGTGTACTCCTCATCAAATAAAAAACTGATTTGCTGAGGAATAATACAATCACACACACACGAGTACTCACTTGGCAACACAACCTGAACTAGTGAAGAAAGACTTGAATTTCATTTCTACAGTACACACTATTAAAAAATATTTTTACATAAATATCTAATAGGGATTTATTTTGTTGTATAAATTAAACTCTTTCTTAATTAACAAATTACCTGTATTTAAGTTAACCCCAAATATGTATTGTTTCCTGACGAAGCTTTATTTAATTTAGAGTGCTGTTGAGAGATTCTTAAATTACTATAAGGACACTAGTTCGAGACCCATTTTTGAGACTGTGGATGAGATGCTGCAGTGGGCTGGTCTATATAATCTTACTACAAGGACTTTGCATGATGAATTGGTGGATGCTGGGTTGTCTAACTTGTTGATCAACGAACTTGTCACTGTAAGAATTCCTTTGATCCTTTCAAATGTATATCTCAATCACTATTAATGTTTCGGTGATTCTGCTGAGTACATTGATGGCACTATTTTGGTTATGATTTGCTAGCAGCAGCCATTGTGGTAGACTGGTGGTGCTTTGTTGAAGGATTGCCATTGTTTAACTGTTAACAGAGTTACAAAACTGTTTTTTGTGTACATTTGACAGAAGACCTTTTTTTTGTTTGGTGGGGTAGGGTGGAGGGAGGAGAGGGTTATTAAAAACTACCTACTTAACAACGAACAATTTGGGGAGCCATGAACCCATGGTCAATACTTCAAAAAAACCTGACTAGTTTTTCAGGATTTCTGTGTTTCCAATTAATATTAATGGTTTTATGTGGAAGTCATTGTTACCAGAGAGCAAACGATTTCACACCTATATAATAGATCAATGTCTGAGATTTAAAGTAACTGATCAGAAGATGACTTCGTTTTATATATGCAGGTCATCACACGTATTAATTATGGCCAGAGTGTCTCCATGAGTGGGTTGGGAGGGGCAGTTTCTCTCGCAGGATCAGGCGGAGGATTATGGTCTGTCAAAGGAGGCAACTGGCAAATGGCCGCTGGACTGATTAATCGGTCAGATGTTGCACTACACCTGCTCGAAGAAATAAAATCTGTTGCTGACCTTGGAGAATTTTATGAACTCAACTCAACAAAAGGAAACAGTTATAAATGTGAAGTTGCTGTGGTTGCTACACCATTGGATGAGTTAGATATTCAGTTTATTCCCCCAATTTCGATTCCTGAGAGAAAATTGCAGCACACATATACAACTTTTGTCAGGGGCCTTCTGAACCCTGTGAGTATTTGAGACTTGAAGCATAAAATTACTGACATTAGTATTTTCAGTTTTGTATATCTTCTCCTTTTATGGTGGTTGGTGTTACTTCTGATGGATTTGCTTTCTTGTGCACTAGGCATATTTTGGTCTCAAGGCTGTGACAAAAATTCCTGATCTTGTGGGCACAGTAGAGGATCCTAGCCTTCCATTTTCATGCATTGCAGTTCTTAAGAAGCACAATGAAAAAGAATCCACTTATAAATTATTCTCTCGTCAACCAATGGAAGACACATTACTGGATAGCATCTTCAGGTAATAATATATGCTACTTGCTAATTAATTTTCCGTTCCTTGACACTGAAATTATACTACTGATTGTATACCAAAACCTTCTTTACAAACCTGTTCCTATTGGAAAAAAGATCTAGTCCATAATAATAACAACGTGGGTTCTAACAAATTATTGGAATTTAGCTTCTCTAAAATGAGCACCTCCTTTTATAGGATAAAGAAACTACTCTCAATCGTTTATAACAAAATCAATTTTCAATGTTACGTGGACATATATAACAAATGATCTGTGTTGAAATTGAAACATCAACTGCTGATTCTTTTTTTCAACTGATACTCACTTTAAAGAGCCAAACCCAATTTTTTAGTCCTAAGGTGCAAGTTGGACACATGGTTTTGAACCTGATGTTGACATTTACTTGTTGAGCTTTGCATTAACTGTTGAACTTTCTCTCAAGTGTCGTCCCGTTTCCCTCTCTCCTACGAAAACGAGAAAAAGAAAACTTGAACAAGGTTGTAATATTGTGTTGATTGGTATCACTGGCAGTGTGAGGAAGGAGACTATTCGGATAAACTGGGCTGCATATCCTCATTACCATGCCCCAGAAGTATTTGCACCATTTATATTGGACAAGAGGCATCTATATTACGTAAATGCATTTGAAAATGCAGCTAGCACCATGGAGACAAGTGCCGTGGCAGCCGAGAATATTGCCCGACTCATACTTTCAAGATATTTTGGCAAAGAAATTGTGAATTCGTCCAATTTGTCTGCAACTTCTCGAGGAGAGGGTACTCATTTAGATTTATGATACATTGATTTTAATTTGTAAGATATTGATAGTTTGGGTGATGTTGAAAGATTTTATGTAAATTACATACTAAAATTTGGATAATCATACAATGTGTATGTACTGGCCGACAAAAAATAAATAAAAAATACTCCCTACCAACAAAAGAGACTCATTTGCCTGTTTATTAAGAAAATGGAGGGAGAGGTCAAACTTAATACAATGTTTACACTTTGATACATACGGCATACACACAAAATACCCCATCCCCTTGTATTTTATTAATTGACGATGTGTGTTTAATGTTAAGATTCCAATTTCTAATGAGGATTCCGTCAACATAGGGTTGGTTTTGTACACATATCTAGTAGTGTGCAGTTCTTCTTTTCATTTGCAGTAATTATATTTATCTGCCAATAATTTCCTTTAAATCCTGATTTCTAAGAATGTTATAATTGCGTCTGATGCTTAAGACGTTCCTTGAAAAGCCAGACAATGTTTAGTTTTTATGCTTAAATTTCCACTTCAATGGAAACCTTGCATGTTGTTGGGAAATATGGTTAAAATTGCAATCATGGGAATGTTATGGAGTATGGAGTATTTGGTTTTTTTTTTTTTTTTTTTTTTTTTTTTGTCTATTTTTACTGTTGAGTACAGAATACCAGTTTAGTTTTAATTTGTTTTTGTTTAAAAAGTTTTATACTGGAAATAATGAAAGTAAATGTTTATTTCTATATCTTTTATAAAAAAAATATAATGAAAACTATAGAAAGTAAAAATAAAGAACTTTTTTCCAATTTTTAGCAATCATGGTATGGGTATAAGGATTTAAATCTTGGATCAAATGGTTAAAAGACAAATCATTCTCACTTATAACACTTTTTTTCAATTAAAAACATTAATAAAATAAACATTTTAAAAATGTATTTTTAAACCACATAACTTGATGAGTTCATAAATTTCTTAGTTAAGGAGTATATACCAGTATTGATTCATTGAAAAGTGTGAAAATTCTAAGTACTTCATGAGGAATTAAGCTAGTTATCACCTCTAATACTCCAAATAACAACACAGTTACCCTTTTCTCCAATCAGGGAAGAAGAGACAATATTCTTATTGATGAATCGAAAATATGTTGATACATGTTGAAGAGAAAAGAAAAAACATTGAACTATATTATTATTCGATAGAAAAAGGACAAATGTGTTAAGGATTGTTCTCCTACTTGTGATGATGTTTGGAGGTAGGAGATATTGAGGGTCAGTTGAGCGCTTCCTTTACAATATGTGTTTGAACAACTTCAAGCTTAATGAAATCTATTTGCTACTTTTAGTTTAATTTTTATTTATTTACTTTGAAGATTTCTATTGTTTCCTTCCATATTTTGTAATTGGTGTTTGATTAAGAACGGTTTCTAATGAATTGTTGTAAAATAACTAGTTCAACATCTGATATCCAACTTACACTTCTCCCATGGAAGAAAAACGTAAGAACAAATTCTTAGCTTGAGACGCATTAAAGAACTAAGAGGATCTTTGAGTCTTCGTACACAAATGCTTAACGTATGTTTGTGGAAATAACTCTTTTATTACTTACTAAAAGGAAGCTCACACCATAAATTAGTTTGCAATCAACTTTGCAGATGGGAGCAATTTATATAAATGGTTTCTCACATTAAAAATATAAAATATATAAGTATAAAATTAATTTATAATCTTCAAGCAATTCATGTTCAGTTATATTCTGTTACAATATTTTTTAAGAAACGCTAATCAACTCATTATCTTATATTTTCTACTCTCTTTTTTGTTCTTGGCCTATCGCTACTCGTATGCATCCAACGAAAATTTGCTTCAAACAACTACCACTTTGCTCAATACCTAAATAAACATATTTGATTAGAGAATGAGTCAAAGATTTAAAACAATGAAAATTAAATGATTTTAAAAAAACATAGTTAAATATCATTTAGTTTATGTTTTAATTTCCTAAAGTTAGATAATGTTGTTATAAAGTTATTTTATGACATTTATTGGGATTAAGTAAGCTCCTAGTCTCGCCGGAAAGAAATCCTATTAAATTTTGTATCACTATTTTTTTTTCCCGTGTTTTCTTTAAGCCAGCATTAAATAAGTATATAAATTTGATTTTGATAACTATTCTTCTATTACACATTAATTTTCATAATATCACATACATGTCCATATTGTTAATTCAAAAGTAATCAAAATCAAACTCAAATTTATTTATTTCTCTATTAAAAGAAAACACTGAGAAAATTTTAGAAGTACCAGTTTTAAAGGTAGTAAACTTTTTTAATCCTAATTTAACCTTATTATTTGTTGAGGTTAATAATAAGTATTTTTTTAGCTTCTCGATCTATAACTTTAATGATAGTTATAGGTTATTTTTCAGTAAATAGCCATTGGTTTCTTATCACATTATAGCTGATGAATCAATGTTTCTACAAGGACAAGGAAACAACATCATCAACCAGGTATTTCGGGATATTATTGGTAAACATTATCGGTTAACCTTGAAGTATCTGACGTAAATAATGTGAAAGTAGGCGAAAAAGGGAAGAAGAGTGGAACAAAACATATGATTCAGTCTATAGCTCTTGTTAAAAGTCATGTATAATTATACATGGAAATCTGTACAAATTAAATGCCACAGCAGATAAATCAATCAAATTCAGTAGCTGCAGAAATTTTGCAAGAGAAATCTATAAGATACAGGCAAACACAAAGTCATATTGCAAGCCTTGGTTTGCAGAGCAATTGGCATGTTTTTGGTCGCAATGTTCTTCAAGCTGCCAATGGTTCCTCCATAACTGTTTGCATCATAAATAATTAATTAAAAGTTAGATAATTTCTTTTCTTCTTTTATCTCTGCTTTGGAAGTGGACAAGAAGTGGAAGATACCTTTTCTTTTAGTAGATACTTCAGCATCACTGGTAACTGGTGCTTTGGTTGGGACATCAGGAAGATCCAACTTTTCTTCGATTTCTTCATGAGCTGAGTGAGGAACTTCAGGAAGATCTTGTACTGTAAGCTGAAGCAACAAAATGAACTCTGTCTAATTTCCATATCTAAGCCTCTTTGATTCAGATAAAAGTTAGAAGTAATTCCAAATTATAAGAAGTGGGAAAACATATACCTGGATTTCCAAGTCTTCAAATTCTGCTAAAATCTCTTCCTCATCTTCTGCTGATAATTTCTCGCCCAGTACCGCATTAATTTCCTTCAAATTCAACAAAATTATGGCAACCATCAGTGAGCATCAAATGTAAACAGGGCATATGAAAAAAATAGTAAAGCCAAATAATAATAGTACTTTCAAGGCCCAGTTTTATCAATCTTGGATAGCAGAAAATGGCAGAAAGATAACAATCCGCTGTTTCATATAGTGGATAGAAACGTAGGCAAATTGTGCAAGTTACAAAGCAGCTGGAATATATTATATATACCAATTATATATGTATAAGAAAAACTGTGATCTATGTATGCATATAAAAGATAAAATGCGTACAAATTGGCATAATACTTATTCAAAATTTCAATTAGGCAGAGACCCGTCATAAGCAGGAAAACTGAAGTGTAACCACAATAGTAAAGTCAAACTCACATCTTGATAGGCTTTAGCTTCAGCAGTGTCATCCATAAGTTTCTGAACATCGTCAATGTTTATCTCACTTTGTATGGCTTTCATTGCATCATTACCAGCCTTCAAACTTTCAAACACAGCCTTCTGTTTGCTTGCCAGTTCAATATCTGCTAACTGAAAAAGAAGATTGTTATAGGTGTATAATCAAGTAAAAAGACAGCAATGTTAATGCAGAAAAGATAATTGTAAAGCCATATAAGATGCAAACAGGTAGCAGTATAAAATGAAACAAAAACAAAGACAGAATATATAGATGACAGAATAATAATATAAAAATATTACTTGCTGCTCAACATTTATGAGCCAAGTATCAACTTGCTTCAACAGTTCTTCTTGTGTCTTCTTTTTCTTCAGTGCTAGCAAGGCCCTATCCTTCTTCTTTTCACGAATCAAATCTCGTGCAGCCTGTTTTTCTGCTTCAATAACTGCATCAAGCTGGAAAACACGAAATGATAGAAAAAGTTGAAATATCATAAGAACGGAAACTTATTGAATAGGGTATATATTAGTTAAAATTTGATGAGACAGGAAATAAAATGTGCAAGCATCATCGGCATTCTAACAGAAAATCTAATTCAACTGGCTACTCTTCCTATCATCATACTTGTAAGCCTCCTACAGAAGTTTATTTTCAAGCCAACTTATTGCATTTGTCTTGACAAGTTAGAAGTTTTGCTGAATTACCATGGGGTAAGAAACAAAAATGAACGAAGAACAAAAGAAAACAAACGGTAAATAAAATCAATGCCTCTCTAGACTTCACCACGAAAGACATGCATGAAAAGTAATGTTATCAGTTATCAATTGCAGATTGCAGAAAATGGCAGAAAGCCAATGATTTGCTGTTTCGTAAAGTAAATAGTGTTAAATATTGATATATATGTGTGTGCGTATACAAAAATCAATTTGTATAGAAAACAAATATAGAATACATAAAAGTTAGCATTACATTAACTCAGAAGTTCAATAGGCTGAAGAATTGTCAGAGATAATAGGAATGCGTGATGCATTCCGCAACCAGTGGCTGCAACAGCACACAAAGTTGCAATCGAGGTTTCAAAAAATTCCACTATACGATAGCTCTGTAGCAGCTATTTAACAACACCGGTAAAAAATGTAATTAATAGCAACCACACACTCTCAACATCATACCACGATGCAATTTCAATTAGAAGCATGCTCTATAAACACAAAAATTCAAAAACATGCTCTATACCACGATGCAATTAGAAAAATGTGTTGGTCTTGCTTGGAAAGTGATAGAAATTGGATCAGAATTATGGAGAAACTAAGGAAATTCCCCTGATTAGAATATGATTGCAGAAATTCAAGGTCTCCCAATGCCAAACGGCCTCGATCCTCTCAAATGACAAAATAACCTTCTCTGAGTCCCTCCTTCTATTTATAGGCAAACGCCCTATTTCTTATCCAGCCCCCTCCTACAAATTCATATCCAACTAACTAAATCTAGCAATGCACCCTCAACTAACATTTACCTATCACAAAATTCAGCTCATTTATTCTTAAATTGCAAGTGGATATCATATTAATTTGAATGGAACATATTAAAGTGCAGGACCTTCCCACTGATTTTGCATCAATTCTTATGAGTTAGTTTCCACGAGTTTAACATGGATAAGAGGTTGTAACATTATGAAAGCGTGCAATGTTTGGTGTTATATGGTATATTTGGTTAGAGGCTTACATCAGACATAGCAATTATATGCATAGTTGTGAAAACACATTTGTTCATCGGAACTAGCCATGTAAAGATCCCAAAAGACCCAAATTCATCTATGTGCATCTTTATTGATCATATTTTTTGCCCTATTGTCTTGTAACATAAAATTCAATCACAGAGAAAAAAGAAATGATTTTTGGAAAAAGAGGGAAACCTTCTGTTGATATTGGGCGAGTTTGCGTCTCTGGGTCTTGAGAGCGAGGATTGCTTTATCAACCTCTGTTACCTTTGGCTTCTTCACAAGCAAATTACCCATAGATTATTCTGATCTGAATTTCACTCTCCTTAGCCTACAATCGTCTCTTAATTTGTGCTTGGACTTCAATCGAATGATGGTTTATCGATGATTATAGTTCTGTTGGAGCTGCCAGCGAGCTTTAGTTTTACCAGACCAAACACACACTTTTACAGGGTTTTGGTCCTTCCTGCACCAACCTGTTACCCTAAGGAAAAAAAGAAAAAGAAAAAAACCACTGTGATTGTCTCTCTTTCTTCGCTAATTGAGTCTATTATGAAGATATCATATTTAGGAGTTTTTATTTCTCTTCATCTCTCCTTGTACTAATCTTTATTCTTCAATTGAAATGTAGTATTTTTTTTTAAGTTACTATTAGTTAAACATAATAGTATATAAATTATTTATTATTAATTTCAAAGTTAATTTATAGGTTTAAAGATATTAATATTAATTTATTAAGAAAGTTAATAATAAATAATTTATATATTATTAATGAAAATACATGTACTATGTTCTTGTGTGTATTTTTTTATTATAAAAAATTATTAGTATAATAATTATTTAAATACATGCAATTTCGCTTGTATACGTGACAAATTGTGTTAGTGTGTCTATTATCTGTTGTAAGCAAACTAGAGTTCTACAATGTTTAGTTTAGAAATGAATTAGTGTCTTGAATTCTTTTTATTAATATTTTGCAAACGTCTTTTGAATCAATAGTACGAGGAGTTTGAATTTCCTCAAAAACTTGCTTAGATGAGTTTTGTGCATAAGTTTTTAATTTTATTTTGGTCATTTGTTTCTTTATTTTTTCCATTTAATAAGAGATAATCTTGTTTTGTGCCAAAATAACATTGAGTATCCAGCTCCAATATTACTTTCTTGTAAGGTTGGCTTAATGATGGACTTGATGATCACCTGTTCTTAATGCATCAATGATGGTTATTGCTTCTTCAACATCTTTGGTCATCATATCCTCCATCCGTGTTTTAGGTCTTGATGTGAATTGCATCATGATTCAAATGGAAGATGATTAATGCACTACTTTGCTATAATTTCTACGTAATTAGTCTGTTTAAATAATGACCCAAATTGTTTGTAAAATTGGTTGACCAAATTATGTTTTTGGTTAATCAATTAATGAACTCTAGTTTGGTTTTATTTCAAGTTGTAATAATGGCCTAATTAGCAACCAAGTCATCAGCCTTAGGAAGGCCAAGAGGATGCATAGTTGAATGTTTTTGGATGACTTTTGGGTTGCCTCAATTTCAATTACAATCAGTCATTAAGTAGTAAGATCATTAATAGCTTAAGTGGGATGTAATTGCAAGTTATAGGTCTTTTGTAATTCTTATGGTTAAAGCTTTTATATAACCTGGATCATTTTTATCAATGAAGACAAATTGAGTTTTATTTAGAAATATTAGAGTTTATCTCTTTTAGCTTAGTGAGAGTGATTCTCCTAAGTTCTTGAGTGATTCTAGAATCCTTGAGTTTTACCAAAGGTCCTTCATCCTTTTGTGTGTTTAAAATCTTAGGCTTATCTTCCATCCTTGGAAGTGTGACGTCTCTCAATTTCCACTCCATCTTCTTATCAATTTCCATTTTCTACTTTTAAACCAATTTTCAAATTTCTTGCTTATTAGCATTCCAACCTGGATAGATTTGTAAAACGAATCCACCCCTTTGGATTTACGTCAGGTCTTAACCCGTTGCAGAACATGTTTAGTTTATCCACCTCATCAATGCCATGATTTGGGCATTGTTTTAGCAATGACTTGAATCTTTCCCAAGCTTCATAGAGAGGCTCATATTCACCTTTAGAAAATGTTGTTATAGATGATTTAGCACTTACGTACTTAAATGGGGGGTTGGGGGGAATCTGGTCAGAAATTTTTTCTTGACATCCTCCTATCTATTTAGGCTTTCATTATAATGGGATTGCAACCATGTTTTAGCTCTTCCTATCAATGAAAATGGAAGATTCTAAGGTAGGTTGAATCCTCATCTTCATCATTTACTCTCATGGTGCCAATGAGTTCATAAAAGGTGGATAAGTGGTTGTAGGGATCCTTGTTGTCCAAATCGTAAAACTAGTTTGATGTGATCAAAGACAGCGAACATGGCTTCATTTCTATTGCTTCTGTTAGTATGACTATGCTTTGAGAGTTGTTTAGGTCTAAGATTTTGAGCATAGTCTTTAAATCTTCTTTTCGGTTCAACATTATCTGCCATGATTCTTTCTTGAGGTTGTTGTGTGATTTCTAAAGTGGATGACTCCTCGTGATGCCTTTCTTGTTTCTTGTGTTTTTTAGTCCGATTGTTGCTCCTTTTTGTAGTCCTCTTGATCTCAAGACCAAACAATCGATTGCTAGTTTGTTTCCTTTTTTACATACAAAAACTAAAAGGAAGAGTGAACACAAAAAAGCAATTTCTAAACTAGGATAAAAAAAATTACTTTACAAATATAAACAAATTTACAATAAATCCAAATTATTACAGATTTCTGATTACAATTGAGTCAAATCCCCAATAATGGTGTCAAAAGCTTAATAGCCATTAAATAAAGCAATCACACCAGTAAGTGCACTAGTTCAATTGTAGTACAAAGTGTCGTATCCACAGTGATTTGATCAATCTGTATTAAAAAATATAACTTTATTTGGAAACGTGATTTTAAATAGATTGGTTGTAAATAACCGTTGTGATCCAGAAGTTCAAGATTAAAGCGGACAACTCAATGAAATTAAACATGATGAGATTATATTTTTCTCCCTATTCTTAAGCACAAATATTGCTTTATTGAATTACCAAGGTTCATTTATTGTTTTTGAAGTACACTAATGTAGTCTTATACCCATGTCTGCAGCCTAAGACCTAAAGTATTCAAGCTTAATGCGATTACTCTCTCCTTGATGAATGAACATTTACATTAATGATCAATAATCTATCATTAGATAAAGCATATAGATGCATGTCTGTCACCTAACAACATTAAATGATCTAATTGGATCTATAACTTAAACTAGCTTTTGTCGAATTTAAGTTAGATGAGGTAGATGAGTGATCAGTTTATCAAGCAATATGAAGCAAATTAAATCACTAACATATGAAAGAACACTTGAATAAAACAATAAAACAATACCAATACACAAGTTCAGATAGCTACATCCAATCCCAGCACTATGAAATTCAGCAACTCATATTGATACTAACATTGGATCCTATGAGTGGTTGCCTTTCCCCCATATCTCTTCTAATCTAAGAAATATTACAAGTGAAAGTGCAGGAGAAGTCCTAGAGAAAAGTCTAAGAATCTAGATATCTAAAACATGGAGGTTTGTTATGTTTTCATAAAAATTCTTGTCTTGGTTGCATCTCCAAACATGGTGGCCAACTTATGAGTTTCCCTTCCATATGGGTTTCCTCATAGTTCAGGCTCTCTTTGTGATGTTCAACTCAAAAGGTTTCCTTCATGGATAGGTTTCCTCCATGGTTAAGCTCCGAAACATGGTGCTTCAGATTGCTTCATGGTCAAGTTCTCCTCGCGTGGCTTAGATACCAACTTTGTTACTTAAACTATAAAGAAAAATTTTTAATTATATTGAAATCGCCTTTTAGCGCTCAAGCTATACTTCTAGGGCTCAAGCTATTTGACTCTATTTTCTTCCAAAATGCTTTAATTCACAACAAAATTGCATTAAATCTCCACACATGCTTCTATCCAAATGCTTTTAATGAATTCTAAATTAAAGAGAGTGAAATATCAAGTTCATGAAAGATAATTAAACAATAAGTGTCAAAATGTATGTGAATTATAAGTAAAATAGGCATTTATCAATGGACCAACACAAACCCTCATCTTCTTCTTCCAGAGGCGTGAATCCTTCTTCTTTCTCAACCCATTCACACCACCATGGGTTAGCTCTACTATCATCGCCCACTACCGCCCTTATCTAGAGACACTACTGGTGCAACCGTCACTAATGGGTCCACACCACACACGAACGAAGATATGAGGCATATAAATAGAGATGGATGTGGTCCCTTTCCATTTTATGCTTCAATTACTCTTAAATCCTTATTAATTAATTAGTAATAATGTTTGTACAATAGCAGAGTTAATAAGGTGAGGTTTGCAACCATTTATATATTGTGAGTTGACGTTATCTCTAATCAATGTGAGACTTCCTATAACATCCCTACTTTTAATAAATTAGATTATTTACTTTATCTTTACTTTAAATTTAAGAGTTAGAAAATAATGTGATTTTACTAATGTTTTGTATTATATCTAGAGATAGTTTAAACATTAAAAAATAAATCAAGTAGTTTTAAGAAATACTATAACTAAGTAAAATGAAAATAATAATACAAGTAAATAATAAGAAGAATATATATATATATATATATATATATATATATATATAAAAATTATTTAATTAAAAAAAAAATAAAGAAAGAAAGAAACTTCTAAGAGATGAGAACATGAGTAGACAAGGAAATAAGAAAAAGAAAAAAAATAAAAGAAAAAAAAGATAAGGAGATTTAAAGGAGTTTATCTTAATACATGGAAGATAAGAATAATTAAATGTGATAACCTTACATTTAATGCATGCATTCATTACTTGGACAAGTTGGCACATGAATGGCTTGTAAATGGATGAATGAAATGAATGACGAAAGAAAGATGATATAAGATTACTTAATCCACATGTATTACATTTAATGCACATGGATTACTTTGAAAAATTTTGGCTTACCTTTCATTAATGAAAGGAATCTTATCCTAGCCTATAAATACATGGAAGAAATGTAGAAAGAGTGAAGGTGAATTACATGAGAAAAAAAAAAGAGAAGAAAAGAGAGAGGGAGAGAGAGAGAGAGAGAGAGAGAGAGAGAGAGAGAAAGAGAGAGAGAAAGTTGAAGCAAAAGATTCAAAAGAGATCTTAGTCTTATAGAAGTATCACTAGAGTGTCCCCTCAACTAACAAGGTCAAGGGGGTGTGAGGTTAAGCTTTTTCTATGTTAATCTTGATAAACTCATGTGTGTTATGCTAATCTTTTTATTTATTTTGAATTATATACTATTTTATTTAGTTCCATTTAACTTATTTTTATTTATTATTTCTCTATTTCTTTATATTTATATTATGTAACTTATCTCTAGTTAAGTAATGGTCCTATTTATTTCTCTCCAGTTACACATTGGTCCCATTTATTTATTTCATTTAATTTTATCTTTAGTTATGCATTGATCCTATTTAGTTATTTCATTTAATTTTATCTCAGGTTTTGTTTATTTATTTTATTTAAATATACCTCCAATTATCCGATCACATACTGGTTTTGTTTATTTATTTCATTTAATTTATCTTCAATTACGCACTAGTCCTATTTATTTATTTTATTTAATCTATATCCAGTTACGCATTGGTCCTATTTTATTTAATTTATCTCCAATTATGCACTGATTTTGTTTATCTAATTTATTTTATTTATCTCCAATTATTCACTGGTTTTATATACTTATTTTATTTAATTTATCTTCAGTTATTACTGGTAGTGTTTATCTATTTTGTTTCATTTCCTCCAAAGTTACGTATTGGTCCTATTCATTCATTTCATTTCATTTATCTATAGTTTTGCATGAATCTTTATATTAATTTATACTTTATTTTATACTTTATTTTATTTTATAACATTCTAATTCGTATATAGTTAATTATTTAAAGTTCTTGTTCTGATTCTTGTTTTGTTTTATCATTATTTTATAACTTGAAAAATATAAAAATAAAGTAAAAGCAAATATTGTTTTATTCATTAAGCTTGGATAAAAAGAAAGTTACATATATGTTTTATTGTTATTTTACATTCTTTGTGTATGGTGTATATATATTATTGGTAAAAAATGACATAACTTGATAGTCATCACATTTTATGATCTTTGAATATGTCCAAGAGTATGTCCGTTAAGAAATAATCTTAAGTCTGGTTTCAATAAGTTGAGATCAAACCAATGTCAAAGTGTTTGTATTTGAGAAGTCACAGTTTGGTACATCGCAATATGAAAGGCAAAAATATTGACTTATGGATAATTTATATCAATATCTTTAGGAGATATTAAAAATATAAATAATCTTCTATTTTGATGTAGAACTCTTAATATTATACAAATACATATTTTTGTAATATTTCATGACTATTGATATATATATATATATATACATATATATATATATATATATATATATATATATATATATATATATATATAT
>Ga0214542_1008004_pt1 | contig 17912 bp, 7 predicted proteins | sample CNSS1metaG_FD_160096 | JGI IMG/M metagenome (GOLD analysis project Ga0214542, IMG submission 160096) | Root nodule microbial communities from cowpea collected in UCLA plant growth center, Los Angeles, California, USA - CNSS1 | ecosystem: Host-associated > Plants > Roots > Nodule | place: USA... | reverse complement strand
TGTATACTAATTAATTGCGTAATTAGTGACTAATTTAAACTAATGAATAAATCCATATTTTGAGTTTCAACGTATGAAGTTAAACTTTGCATAAATAATTAAAATTGAACTTTGGAAGTTAAAGGCATTTAGTGAATGGAAAAGATTAGAAATGATATGACTTGATATTGTCGGGGTTAGAATTCACCAACTATGCTCTCATGCAACTACAATTTAACATCCTCTTCATTAATATGCTAATGCCAACCCACAATATTACTCAAACCCTAATTCCTTAATAGATTGAGCCTAAATTTCCTTATTAAAAGTCAATTCCTTGAACTCTTAATAAGCAAATTTGCTTTATGCACAAAGGTTTTAATGCAACCCATGGGTCAAGCCCCATTCCTAGGTACAAGCTCCATTGAGTTTTCTTATTTCAAATCTAGGTTTCAAAAGATATTTCCACACCCAATGAACCAAAAATCATGCAAGAGATGGCTAAATCAATGCAAGCTTTAAGTGAAGAAATAAGAAGACTAGCAATTAATGAAAGAGTCATATATATAATCAAAACATTTGCATTTACACAAGAGTTTCGTGGCTACATCTAACCCCAACAAAAATGGGTTTAGCTCTCCATTGCCATGGAGAGCTCAAGCTTAAAAATGGAAGAGATGGAAGAGAAAGAGATACAAAGAGGAAGATGGAGCTGTTCCCACAAGCCCTAGCACTCCTCCAAGCTCTCCAAATGTGTTCTTCGTGCCTCCAAAATGCCAAAGATCCTTTTCCCCTCGCGAAAACAGAAGAAAAAGGGCAAACTTGACACATCAGCGAAAACTGCCGCCTGGCGAAAGCCTCTCACCGCCAGGCGCAAGCCACCAAACAGTGCTGAAATTTTGTGTGTACCGCCCGACGGTCTCCAGATGCCGCCAGGCGGTGAGCTGCTGAAAAGGCCATTTTCGCCTGGCTGGCGCCTGGCGCCTGGCACTGGAAGAAAGTGTCGCCTGGCAGTGTCTTTGTGGCGCCAGGCGATTACTGTTTCTTCCACATTTAGTGTCTTTTTGCCTTCTTCTTGCTACTCATGATCACTCACTTGTTTGGATTTTTGGAACAAAGCTTCCCTACTACAAAAAGGTCACAAAAATGGGGATTAGTGGTATATTTAGATCAATGTAACCAAAATGTATTTATTTACAAAAAGTGAGATAAATTTGAGGATTAAGTAGGTTAAAAGCTTTGGAAGAGATGATTTTGCAAATGAAATATAGCTTGGATAATGGTAAAATTTAACATTATCACTTAGGTACATAATACATTTTCTATAAGAATTAAAATTTATAAAATATATGTTATTGGTGTACTCTGGAATAGATGTCGGGCATAAAATCAATTATTTGAATTTAAAAGAAATGAAAATTATATCTTAGATAAGATAAAAATAAAATTCATATATTTTACGAAACTTAAAATTAACCACTTTTATTTTTAAACATTATTAAAAAAATGTAAATACAAGAATGAACGTACATTTCTTAATTTATTGAGAGTAAAAACCCATTTCAGTATTATTTAAATTATAACTAACAACTTGATGGTGTTATTACATTTCTTAATACATTAATTTATCTTAAAGGTTTGGACTATAAGAGTTATTTGTATGCTAATATGATTACTTTTTTAAATAAGATGACATGAGGAATTATTATAAATTTTGAAATTTCATTTCTACTGATACCATCAATATTTATTAAAATATTAAATTTTATATTATTTTTTATAAATCATAATTAAATTAGTTAATTTATCAGTACAATTTTAAAAGTATATATTTATAAAAAATACAAACATCACCGCTAATCTCTTCTAAAATTTTAAAAGATTACTCGTTAATCCAAAAAAATTATGATACTTTAAAAAGATCACTATTCAACCAAAATGTTTAATAATCATTATGCCAAACATGCTAATACATAAATTTTACATAAATAAAAATTTGAACTTCAGAAATGCATAAATAAGTTTAAGAGAAGTAATTTCTCTCTCTTATGATATTATTGACAGTCATATGTGATTGTTGTTTAAAAGAAAATTTACATGATGCAAAATATACCAGAATTTATGTGATACATATTTTTTAGTTTTTATATATAAAAAAAATGTAGCATATTTTTCATTTATATATATATATATATATATATATATTCACTTTTATTCAATGAGAATCAATGAGAATATATGTGTAAAGTGGATAAATATGAAATAGAAAAAAAAACCATGTTACATTATTTATTTCCTAAATATGGATACACATAAATTATTAAAATAAAATTCATTATTAATTCATATGACTTATATATATTAGGATTGATAAATTGGTAAGTTCGATCCGTTTTTGCCAGATCCATAAGTGACCCATCAAATATGGGTCAAATTTGACTGATATGTTAAATAGTAATGGACCAATAATATTAAGTCTCTTCGTACATATAAATGAATATTAAAATCATATTTAATCATATACAATATTTTATAAACTTTTAATTGGTTAGTTAATGTTTATAATTAGATAAATTAAAATAGTTATTATATTTACATGTTAAATTATTCTATTATAACTAATAATTGGAACTTAATTTGTAAGTGTTAATAATTTAAATTTACAATTATAAATTTACACCTTTAAAAAATATAATATAAAATATTATTATTTTTAATTATTTCTTATTTTTAAATGGGTGATTGGCCCCGGTTGGCTGACTCGTACTTTTGCTCGTTAAATTGACAGGCTGGATGGGCCGAGTTAGGACAGGCTGACGGATCGAAATCTTCAATCTAACTCGTCCCTTTTAATACAGACTGACAAACTAACCCGTCTGTTTCAGTCTGTTTTACTACCTCTAATATATATTAACAAAATAGTTAAATAATATTAATAGAAATATTTGTTGGCATAATTATCATATATTAACATAACTTATGATCAAATTTGGATAATTTTATTATATCATAAATATCCTTTTATACGATATATTAACAGAATATATAGTTAATTTGATTAAATGATATATTATTGTTATTATTATGTTAATTTATCATAAATATAGGATAATTTTTTATTATTTTTAAATTTATATCGAAAGTCCATAAATTCTATAAATACATGTAATTCTTATATGAATAAGAAACTCTCTCATATTCATTCATTATGAGAGTTTTTTGTAGATGAACTTTCTATGTGTTTCAATTTCCAAAAATATTCATCAGGCGTTTTCAAGCCCTCTAACTAACAGATAAAGAATGAAAAAAACAAATACAGATAAATGGAAAGAGTGCTGCAATCATTTTTAAGAAAATGAAAATTAATAATAAATAAAGAAGGTGAAGATAAGAACTTTTATGAGGCATTTTATAAAGGTAATGTGCCTTTGCAAACTTTCGAGATGCCAATGGCTAGTCATTAAGCCAAAAGCAGTTGTCATAAATGGTTAGGTGTTGGAATTTCTCAATTAGATTTAAAAGTTGAGATTTGATTTTTTATTAAAAAGTAAACTCATCATTATAATATCATTTTTCTTTAAACGAGTTGATTTCGAAAGATAAAAAACAATTACTTATGGAACAGAGAAAGGAAAGAAAGTAAACTTGTCACCTTATATACATAAAAAATTCATCGTAAATTTATCTTAAAAGACATCAAATGTACATAGAATTTTAATCCTTGAGTATAGTTACATTCGTTCTTCCTAATAATTGGGATTGAGGTCAGTTTCTACTATCACGGTGTGTTGAGTTTTTCTATAGTACTTTAGGGTATTGTTATTTAGAAAGGTAACTATGTGATTGTGCGAGTGTGAAGTCAAGATATTAATTTGATTGTATTACCCACTTTTAGTGTTCCTTCTGCATCTTTATTTATTGGAAGATACAATATGTAATTATATAGATGTAAAGACTCTTTTTACAAACTTATAGATAACTGCCAAAAGAAATAAACATCATAGGAGGGTGCGGTCTCCCAAATATTTGAAGACCAGATTCTGACTAATAAAAGTGTAAAGAAAGATGAATCGAAGTCACATGCAAAGAAAAACGATGAAAGTATGAAACAAAAGGCTCTTCTTTTTCGAATAAAGCAAAAGGGAAACTGATAATAATCATCAGAGCAGCATATGGAAAAAGGGCTATTCCTAACAGAATTAAAATGTTAGAAATCATCTTTGATAGGTATATATATATAACTTATAAACAAATTGGTAAAGGCAGAGGTTCATAATCGAACGTTCTCTGATAAAGGAAGAAAATGTTACATTTGAAGAGCTCATAATCTCCTTTGTCTCCCTTTGTTGCAGACCAAAAGTTTGTGCTGAAGTTGGTTGCAGAAAGGATGGGTTCCAATTCCAAAAACATTAATTAACCAAACAAAAGAATACGACATGTTAATCAATGTCACGTATGCGTCAGCACAAGGGTTAATTAACGAGCATGAGTAGCTGATGCACTCTCTGTCTGCATAAATATGTATAATGGGAGTGTAATTTTTGAACACCAAACAGCACTATATACAGTACAAGCTACTTGTGTATCTCAGCTACTTGATTCAACAATCTCTAATGAGTACACACAAAAGGTGTTATTTGATAATTATCTTATCTACTCTTTCTTTCATTTAGTTGCATATTTAAATATCATAGATATGTTTTTTTTTTTGAAATTTTGATAAATTAGGTTCTTAGAACTAATTAAAATTAAATATTTCTTCAAAATTCAGAATCCCTTAAAATTCAGAAATATTTCTTAAAATTAAATATTTCTTCAAAATAAATAGATTAGGACGAAGTTTATATTATATATTTCACCAACTTCACTAGTTAGTTAATAGATTTATTCTCATTTTAGATGTACGATTGAACGTTTACTAAAATAATTTGTCAAACCTTGTCCGTCTATCAATCAGGTGTACCTGTGTAAAGGTATTCCGATGTGAAAGTTAGCAATAGTTCGATTGGGTGAAAACAATAAATGTTATAATAAATGCAAGAGAAAAATCCTAATAACAATATTTTTGATTTGTATTTATAATTTTCTATATGGGTCAGCGATTAGGATCAGTTTAATCACGAACCAAATGCTTTTTTAAATTTGATTACTAACATGTTAACACTAATAACGAGACTAATTAATTCGTCTTGATGTTGTTCGGTCAAACTTGTCGGACGATGTCACACCTAATATGCATAAGAGGACACTTGGGTGGAATCTTGGGATAGTCCAACTGCTGGGAGTGCAAGGGGATTTTGATCGTTGGTCGATCGATGTTGCACAAATGTAGACCCCAGTATGAAATCATGAGGGTAGTCCAACTTCAGGCATCAGGTGAAGTAATATATGAAATTTTTTTTAGGTGACCGGTGGCTAATTAACGTTGTACGTAATTTGCAAACCTTCTTTAAAATAATCTCAATGAGTGATGATTTGCCGATCGACATATACAATACGTTTTACATAAATAAATACCGATCGACCAATACATAATTCTCTGACAGGTTTACGATAAAACAAATATTGAAAAAAAAATGTATTAAGATAGGAAAACAAATATTTGGATAAGTTAGTGAGTAATTTTGTTTTAATTTTTAACTAAATTCTAAAGGATTCTTCAAAACTAAAAAAAAAATATCGAAAAGAAAAATAATAAGAATAAAGAACCGATGATGCAAAACGTATGAAATAGAATGCTGGCCTTCTTTGTTAAGAGGGCAATTGCATCCCAATAATTTTTTTTCTAACTTTATTCTTTTTAATTGGGTAATTTGTAAGTTATTTTTTACTTTTAGATTGTTTATCATTATCTAAAAATTAGAAATAATTTTTGGATTGTATAATTAAAAATATAAAATATTTTAAAATTGTATAATTTGGAAGTTTTTTTTTTAAAAAAGAATCAAATTGTGTAATTAATTTTTTTTAAGAAAAAATAATTCTAAATTATACCATTTGAAAATGAGAAATATAAAAAAATATAAAAAAAAAGTTATGGGGTGGAGGAAGAATTTTATGGAGGTGCAGGAAATAACTGGCCATAAGGTAATGCTAGCCCAACATTTTGAACAGGCCAACGAGTGAGAGCGTCTACAAACAACTCCATCCAAAACTCATCTCAGAAAATAACTTCTTCAATATAAAAAGCAAAATATATATATATATATATATATATATATATATATATATATATATAAAAACGTAAAAATAGAAATTATGATGAAAAAAATAAAAATAAATTTAATAAAATAAAATTTAAAAATAATGAGTGATCTTTATAAAAAAATATAATTATGAATTGTCACCTTTTGGGATTATTATTACTATTTAGATTTGGCCCACAAGTGACTAAGATTTCATGAATTAATGTCCAAACAAATACTGCGTTAGGTGAACGCAGCCCTTCGGGCCGATGGCAGCATCTCACTAGCCCACTACGTTCAAGAGAATGAATCCAAAAGAAACATTAAACTCATTATAAACAACCACTGAAAGTACATGCACTTAACAGTTTGTATCTATTTTTTATTATAATAAAAATGATAATTAAAGGTTAAATTAATAATTTTTAAAGGTTATGGGAAAAAAATATTTAAAAAATTGAAAGCATAATTCAATCTCAAATTTTAAATTTATTTTTTTAAAAGCTGTTAGTCTTAGTAATTTTAAGATATTAATAAAAAAAGTCAGTCTGAAGTCTTTTGACCACTGTTATATTTTTGATTTGATTTTCATGACAGTTTTGTTCGGTAACCACTGAAAATATAGAAATGTTAGTACTCATTTGTTAGCCCTCTTTTTTAGTATAGTTAAAAATAATGTTAATATTTTCAATAATCTAATTTATGTACTTTTATGTAACAATAATTATATTATCTATTTATGTATGAGCTTTTTAGACCACGTATAATCTTAATATGACGTTTTTCAGAGTTTTTTTTTTAAATATTTAGTATTTCCTAATTGTTAGACGTGTGAGGGTATTTTCTTTTTTTAAGTTATCATAGTTAACAAACACAAATTTGATTTGGTGTTCCCTCATAATTTGGTGGTCAATCTTTCTGTCTTATTTCAGGATATAATACTATTTATAAGTAAGAACAGAAATTTATTATTATATTTAGTTATCTCGAAACTTCCTCTTCTTGAAAATACAATTTCATATTTTTCAAATCAAGATATAGTTTTATTATGATTTAAAAATATTTTTTAAAGTACCTTTACATATTTCAGTTAATTTAAAAGAAAAATTTTGTAAGGTCAAAGAAGGTAAATCATGCTAAAGACAATACCACAACCATAATAATAATAATAGTACAAGTAAAAATATATGTAAGGAGAAATATATGATTTTATAGAGACCCACCTATAAGAAAAAATGGTTAAGAATCATTCAGGTATGAGTTTAAGTTACACATTAAATATAGAGACAACAAAATTAAACATCAAATAAAAAAAATTAATTTTTTTTGTTTCGATATTTTATATTAAAAGTTTTGTCAATTTCTTATATATATAGATTGAACTCAAATCACATACATATGATTTTTATTTAATAAACTCTCTCATATAAAAAACTCATCAAATACAAAAGTCGATGAAGAAAAAAAAATGTTATTGATAATTATTACTCCATAATTTTAAAAGAGAGTTGAAATATCTCTTCATTCTTTATAGACTCATCAAACCAATTTTATTTCTCTAAATTATTATTAAGAAAATTGAACCAATAATATTTTTCTTTGTTTCTTTTATTTAACCACTAAAATACCTTATCACTTCCCTTGATTGATTAAAATGTAACATGAGTTTACTTTTAAATATGATAAATTAGTTACATGCCTAGATTATTTGATCGGTTTTCTCTTATCCTTCAATATTACAACAATATTATTCTTGTAGTTTAATCTCCATCAATCGAATGCTGACTTTATCAGTTTTATCTAATCCCGCTCTTCTTTTATAATTGCTTCCATACCCAACAAACAAAAAATGATACAATTAACTTTTTAGTTGATTTTAGTGACGTTCAGGGAAATAATCCGGCTTAATTAATTTGTGAATTATAAGAATACCCCATTTGATATATATTTTTTTTTATATTTTCAAAAATAACCTTATGAAATTTACATTTAAAAGGAAAGTAGTAAAATAAATAGGCACGTGAATAATATCAACAAGTGAATTAGACAATGAACAGGTGGATGGCTTTGATTAATTGTATACTAACTCTAAAATTAGTGTAAAACCAAAGGAAGTTTATGTATTCACATGCACCCTGTGTTAGATAATACATTAATTGATGAAGAACTTGGGTGGGGACTACCCACGTTCAAATTCTGTCCTGATAGCAATATGGGATTTTGCCGATTGTCTCGTCGCCGCAAAACATGCGTTTTCATGTATTTATGACTGTTGGACTGTTCCATTGTGGTTAATATATGTTAATTTTGTGAAGCAACTGCTTCAACTTGCACACTTCTTCACCATTATTTCCAATTCATGCATCTTTCTTCAATGCTGCTGCTGCTGCAAATCCTGAATATCAAATTAGGAAGAAGCCAAGTTGGGTTTTCCTTTATTGGATTGGATGTGTTAAGGCAAAGGACAAAGACACGGGATCATAATGTCAAATGCGTCATCATTTTCTAGGTTAAAATAATTTCACAATTTTAATATAATAATGTCATTAATTAATTAGTGGACAACTTGGACTGCCGACTAGTTAACTTAACTTCCTCCATCTTCGACAGTTAGGTGGACCCTACCTTTTTCTGCTTCAGCTAATTTTCCACCGTTCCTTCTTCTCACTGTTACATCATACACTGAATTCAATCTGTCAATATCCTTACAAGTGAAAAATACAAACCACCTCACTAGGTTTTATCATTTTTTCTATAAGCCCTCGGTTCTTTTGTGCGGCTCGACAAACCCAGCGTAAAAGTTGTTTGTGTTTCTTTTTCTTTTTCCTCCAAAGTACTTTGTCAGGTTCTAAAGAAAAAAGAAAGATCCAAAAATCAAACTTGATGATATATTCACTCGTTTCTGAATGGAGTTCGAGAAAAGGATGTCAGCTGTTGCGAGTGAATCTTTATCTCCATGATAAGGACCCAACAACATCTTACACATTACCAATTCACCCGATTTATGATAATTTTTTCTTCAACAGTTAATGAACACATTTTGTTCAAGTTATATATTTTCACTGTTACCAACTGGTTTGTACCTACCCATTTGATCGATACATATATTTGGATATGTATAGTTGCAGGATTTTCATATTGTCGTTAGTGGAGCGTTCAATTCTAAATATCGATCATCTCGTCCTTATCTTGTTGGATCAATTTGAGGTCATTAATCATTGCATGCCGTCGGAGGAAAAGTAACCACCATTGTTGTCTGTTTGATGAACGATGAATTGCTATCATCTTCTTATTGATATATATATATATATATATATATATATATATTTGAGATGAATTCTTTTATTTGTATTCATACAAGAAAATCGTTATGCACTGTATAGAGTTGTTTGTGACTAAGTAGTTGACATAGAATATTTATATAGATAGTTGATCCTCGTACTGATGTAGGAACTAAAAACATCTGTAGCGATTTTAAAAATCTTTGTTGTGTTGATGTTTTGTTTTTCTTTTACATGAAAGAGTAATATTCTTCTTAGCGTAATCATCTTGACTCAATTTACTTTTCTTTTTTTTTTTTACCCGAGAAAAATCCATATTTAATCCAATGTCACGTATTAATATGTAAAATACATGTCTCGATTTTTATCACATTATTTTAAAATGGTTGAAATAATTTTCTGATTTCTCATTCATTTTGCAGGTTTGCTTATTATGATCGATTCTCAATAAAATGAATTTCGTTTTGGGTTTTAGTAAAAAGTTGGTTCTGTTTTGCTTCCTAGTGATTCTGTTAGGTAATCAGTTATATGCTAATTAAGTAACACATCATTAATTAAATAGGATTAAATTTTTTTTGTTGGTCCTAATAAACTTGTAAATTTTTTATTCTGACGGTCAATTTTTTATTTTTCATTTTGGGCATCCTGTAAAATTTTATTTCTTTTTTAGAGTCATTGTTGGTTCACATCATTTAATAATGAATTGTGTACTATCTATTATCTATTAAGTGACAATATTGTCATCTAGTTAAGTACTAACATATTTTTTTTTCCTTTTAATTTCCATTAAATCGTTACATTTTATTTTTGGCCCTCTGCGGATTTTTCTTTTCTTTTTGATTATCTGTGAATTTTTATTTTTGTTTTGATCTATGTTACTTATTGAAATCTTTTAAATTATGAGGTTCTTAGTGGTCAAATAAGACTGATGCCTGTATTTTTGTAAAAAATAATTTCATTTAATATTCAATATAATGTATGCAGTTGATGTTAAGTCACTTAATAAAAAACTTACGACTTAATAAATGCTTCTAAATACAGATATTAAATAAAATATGGAGATCAAAATGATTTTTTTTTATTATTGACTATGAACAACATTGTCAAGTTTACGAAGGAATAAAAATTGTTTATTTTCTTAAAACTAATTACAATTTACAATTGAAGGAACACCAGATCCAATACATTAGGCAGACTTCTTTTCAATATGGTTTATATTTAAAATAGCATAATATTCTTCAAGTACATGAAATTTTCTCCGTAAACATCTTGTCATGCAAACCAAATTTTTAAAACAAATAGTGGAATTGAACATGTTCAAACTCATAACTAGACTAATATTTTATTATTATACTATTAATGCAAAATGTTTACTGACTTTATTAATCTTTGATTAGTGTTGATTAAAACCTGATCAATCACTATTAAGGAAGTTTCTCGACCCAATTATTATCCTTTTCACAATATTCGATTTTATGATTTGTTTTCCAGCGTAATTTTAGTCACAGTTTTGATGATTAATTCTTTGCACGGCATTAAAAAGCCTTAAGTCTATGGTCGGTTTCGGGTTTATATTATTAAAAAATATTTTGACAAGTCATAGACTATCCAAAATTACTTGCTTAATTACCTTTAGAAGTTGTGGAAACATTTCTTATGAAATTATTACATATTACTCCAAATTATGTACTTAAAAAATATATAATATATTTGTACTACAAAAATATTATCTAAATATATTCACTTTTAATTAATGATAATATGAGTTAATCCTACGCCTTCCAGAAAAAAAAAAAAAATCCTCATCAAACATGTTAACTATTTTATATATGTCTTTTGTAACACAGGTCTTTACAACGGATAGTAAATTGTACATAAAAACTAAACTATTTAATTAAAAAATAAATAAAGCTAAACATTATTTATATTTTTAACTAATTAAGACGGCTAATAAATGCTGCAATGGTTCATTTTAACAAAATCCTTATTGAAAGATTAGTTGATTTTAGAAAATTGAATGAGAACTGTTTTGTGTTATAATTTCCTATTCCTGATTTAATGACAGACATGAACAAAATTAATTAAGTAGCTTGAAAGAAAAAATGAGAATATATATAAGTTATCCGTTTAAAATTATTTAAGGCCCCTAAAATCATTATGTATTCCAATTATTAAATGGAATTATGATGTTCTATCCTCGTGTCTTTTAATAGTTTAGTTAAAGCTGTTTTGGCTGGTTTTGTTGTTCCTTGCCGCAAATTATCTGCAGTGTTTATCTTAGTCTTTTAAGGTGGCGGCTGTTTTAGTGCTTAGAAGATGCATAAGTCAACATATTTAACTGTACGTCGGTGAGAAAATTCTGGTTCACCCAGCAATCCAAGCTCACCAAATTTAATGGCGCTGATGTCAACAAGCCGTTAGTCAGTTAAGAAGCTCTTTATCTTTCGAGACCAACACTGCGGAAACATTCAAGCCTTCTACATGTTCCTTAGATCTAATAAATTTTAAATTCTCATTACGGTAATTTGATCTGATTCAACGATTCATATAGATTGATAATTTAGTAAGTCAACTCAATTTTACTTACTTTTTAACGATCAATAAAAATTCGAACTTAGTTTGACCCACCACAGGTTGATAAGTTAAACGGATTGATTTATGAATTCACTTAATTAAAAAAAAATATAATTTTTTTTCGGTCAAAACTAAATTATAATTCTAATTAAAATCTAAATAAGCTTTAATACAATCTAAATAAAAACAAAAATCAACAGAATACAAATTATTCAAGTTCAACTTAATAAAAAACACTTATGTGACCCTTTTATCTGCGGGTTGGTGAGTCAACTCGGCTCACCACGGGTTCAACCTGGGTGAGCCGGGTTCTAAATAAATTGGATCAAAAATCAACTTGTATTAAAATTTGAAAAAAAATTTCAATCCAACCTGACCTGAACCCGTGGTGAGCCGGATTGACTTGCAGATTCTAACCCATTTTGACAGTTCTAATAAATCTCATATAAATTAAAAATCGAGATAAAGTATAGTTTAAATATTTTTTTACTTTTATCCTCTTTTAAGTTATTTTTAAAAACAAAATCATAATTAAATTTCACGCACGATATCTTAAAATTATGATATATTGTGATAAACGGGTAAATGTGCCAAGTGGAGGACCAAAATCATGAGACGAACTCTTAGACTCAAACTCAACTCAAGTGGCTTTGTTGTATTGGATGGGTGATGATACGTGTTTTATTCAAAGACGATCAAAACTTTAGTGTAACTAAATATGACTAAAATGTTTGGTATGGCAATAAAGTAACTTACACTTCTTGTAGAAAATGTTGACTTCGATCATCAAATTAATTTTGGATTTTCACAACATTTAATTTTGGAGGAATTATTACAATGCAAATTTAGCAAAAAAACATTTTACAAGGATTTTAATGCCAAAAATAATATTGTTTGAAAATCATATACTTAAAACTTAATTAAATTCTAAATCAGTAAACTGTATAAGAAAAATAAAAGTCAAGTTGGCGTTATAAACATTAATTTCAAATATTAGAACATGAAGGGATTATTGAAGAACTGAGGCTAATGATATTAAAGAGTTCGAAATTGATTGATTGCTTCTTTTTTATATTGTTCCATCGTTATTAAGTAAGAAATAATTTACGTTATTATTATATTATAATTAAAAATTAGTAGATATTATGATGCATGTTAAGAATTTCAGATACTGAATATTTTTATGTTTTTGTTGAACCTGGAGTGATCATTGCATGCGATTTCTTACTAATTAATTAAATTGTTGAACTAAGAAAAACTCAGATTATAGCTGTCAACCAAGAAATTTGAAGAATGCAATTATACAACAGAGTGTTTTTAATATTGCGTGGACGGAAAGTCTTCCTCTATTGGCACCCATCCGTCCGTCCATTACCACCGACTATTGTCGTACTTTTAATTTCATCCGTTGGATTCTCCATTAAGTTAAGCGGCAACCCATCCACCAACATCATCTTGTAATAGTTATCATTCCGACAAACAAACGCTTAACTAATCCCTTATTTAATCATTCACTAATATTCTATTCTTCTAAATATCTTACTGATAAATAATGCTCCTACTACCGAACAAATATGTTTTATTTCCCTGTAATTAATTACTTAAATATTGTTAAAGATATATGAAAATTTGAAGTATAATTATCACACAAAGTTAGCAGTTTTAACATACACAACACTTTATAGTTTATAATTTATTGAAAATTTAAATTTATATTGTAAGTATATTTTAAATTAAATTTATATATTTAGTATTTTTTTAATCATCAAATTAATATATTAGTTTTTGTAAAAGAGGGATTCAAACCCGTGGACTTATCCATATTCCATCTACTTTTACCTCTAGAGAAATGTTATATCTTCATCATATATTTGATTTCAAAACATAATATGCATTTATTCTTTTCCATCAAATGTATATAATTACAAAGCTTTCAACCAAAAGTAATTTTCTCGGTTTACTCTTGATTTAGTTTTAAAATTTCGTATTTTACCTAAATTTCAATGCTCCAATACCTTTTAATATATATATATATATATATATATATATATATATATATATATATATATATATATATATATATATATTCAAATTGTAACCAATTAAAAAAAATAAACTTTTAAGGAACGATATGTTTTTGAATTCTCAATTCTTTGCATTGTCAACTGTTTAGCAACGTTGCCACCCTTTTCCAAGCAATACGAACATTATTCACAATATTTTTTTGTGAAGACATCATAAAATTATTTGACAATTATAGAAAATGAATCTTCTTAAAAAGATATCCGTAATATTCTTAAAAACCAAGAAAGAAGATGAACTCTGTGGCGAGGAATGAAAAGCAACATATAATGAAATAAAGTTAAAATATGTTCCTAACTCCTATTTTTTTCTTTTTTTTACAAATTTTGCATTTTATTTTTAATAATTTTTTCTACATCCAGTCTTTAAAATATTACCAGATTCTATATTTGTCATTTAAAAATATTTCGTTTTATTTTATTGTGATTCTAAAGTATGTATAGATTTTCTTATAAAGTTCTTTTTAACATAATAACCCGTAACATTTTTATTATATGAAAAAATATAATGTCAATAAAAATAATAGAACGAGAATATCATATTAAATATGTAAATCATTTATGAAATAAACATATTTCAATTATTAGTTAATTTATTTTGTTAAATGTGGAGATAAAGTAAAGTAAAATATGAAAAGAGATAAGTGATGAGATACAGTGAGAGTGGAGAGTATAGAGAGGCGTGACCCGTCCACGTCGGCAATGGATGACATTGGGCAGAAGAGGCTACGTGGAATGAATGAAATAGGAACAAAAAAAAGAAAAAATGGGGCTTTGAAATGAGAGAGAGATATGTGTGATGGATTGTGTCGGCCATCTTTGGATTTATCTTAAAGAAAGCTCAACGTGGCGGCCGTACCAGACGACAGACTAGAAGCCAAGTGGGAAACTCATTCCCTTCTCTTCACCCTCTTCCTCCCATTCCCTCAATAATATAATATAATAATAATATTCCTTTCCACACAAACTATTTCCCATTTTCCAACCTCCGTATAAATAGAAACCAATACAACAGCAACATCGTTTCACTGTCTTCACGGACCCTATCAAAACCGTTTCACTGCACACAAAAATTATCATATATTCAGAAACATGGTTTTGAATAGGAAGTGGTAGTAGCTGTGAAGGGGATTTTCGTAGCAGATATGGAAGAAGAAGGTTTACGAGATTGCTGTTCCTCCAACTCCACCACCAACAGGAACACCAAGAAACGCAAGCAGCAACACCACCAAGACAAACCTTACAGAGGAATAAGGATGAGGAAGTGGGGGAAGTGGGTGGCGGAGATTAGAGAACCCAACAAGAGGTCCAGGATCTGGCTGGGTTCTTACTCCACCCCCGTCGCCGCCGCACGCGCCTACGACACCGCCGTCTTCTACCTCAGAGGCCCTTCCGCCCGCCTCAATTTCCCCGAACTCTTGTTCCAAGACGACGACGTTTCAACCCAAGAGGGCAACATGTCCGCTGATTGTATACGCAAGAAAGCGACCCAGGTCGGCGCGAGAGTGGACGCGCTCCAAACCGCGCTTCAATCCTCGTCGTCCCACTCCGCTAATTCCAGCCACGTCAGCTCTGACAAGCCAGACTTGAACGAGTATCCAAAACCCGAAGATTAGTTTCCACCGATCACGGGTCGTGACACGATGTTTCAAAACCTTTATTATCATATATCTGGGTACATATTTCATATTTTCTTCCACTTCACTTTAAATTAGAACCTCTAGGAAGAAACACACACACACCGGAGACGAGGCTAACTTATTCATGAGGTGAGTAAGTACTAAAATTGTATATTTTCTCTTTTTACCAAACACCAAAGGGGTATATACATGTACCACTAGTTGCTCACTTCACGAAGAACAAAGCTTAGCTCTTAACCAATCGAATGAGATCGTGTAACAGATTTTTTCCTTTTTTTTTTTTCAATTTGTATGCTGAAGTCGTAGACTGGTCGCATAGGATGTGGTGTTTTCTGAGGTCGGTGGTGTGTTGTAAACATGTAATTTGTAACGAGATATATGTATGTGTTGATTGGACTAGACAGAATGGAATGAAAGTAGTGTTGTTTCAAATTTTGTTTATGCATATATGTATGTAGTGATGAATTGGGTAATTTGATGAAGTTGTGTAGAGTATATTGTCCCTCCCCTGCGTGTGTTATCCTGATGAGAAGTGAAAAAATGAGGAAACGAAGGAAGAGATAAAGATAGGAACAGCAGTGGGCGAAGAATTGGGCAGCAAAAGAAGAGTGGTAAGAAGTGGATTTGGAGATAAGGAAGAATTGGGCAGGAAAAGAAAAGCACCCCACAAAACTTTATTATTTGAATTTTGTTAAAAGAATATGCGAGATAGGCGGAGAACAGTGTGGGTCTATCCCAAAGTGAGGTTGTCAGTTGTCAGAGTCATGGGAAAGTTGGAGTTTAGGATAGTTGCGTTTGATACACATTCAAAGCGTAGGGCCTCACCCACCTCTCACCTCTCTTTCGTCTTTCTTTTGTTTTCCCCTTCGCACTCTTCCACATCACATTTCCTTAAAAAAACCCTCCACATACTGTCAAAACGTTTCTCTCAATAACGTATATTACGTGGTCCAATGATTGTTTATTTTCATTTCGTAATTTCATCTTTTAACCACCAATACACAGCTGTTGTTTCGTAATTTCTTATTTCCTCTTAAATTTGGACATTATTAAAAAATTTGTTCTTTACCTTCCACCTTAAAAAGGTAACCCAGTAGCACTGTACTGTTGAATAAAACGTTTGTGATGGTTGGTCTGGTGTGCACCTTTGACGTGTTGGATAGACTATGTTGAGGCTTGGGTGGGCGATCTCCAATCATTGATTTCCCTTGGTCGGACTTCAAACTCCACTGTGAACCAATGCCAAATACTTTTCTACACTCCTATAAAAGACCACAAATACTTCTATTCCGTGGCTTAAACCCACTCATGTACAAGACTACAAAAAAATAAATCCACCACATATCAGTTTATGTTTTTAACTTACATCCACAATTATTCCACGTAAATATTGATATAACCTTTCCCACGAAAATTAAAAACCTTAAATAGAATATTTTAACATAATTACAAATCCTACAATGACACATAATTATCAAGTTCCCATACATCCAATAGATATGTTGAATTATAATAATTTCTTTTAAATCAATTCTTTATTTTTATAATTTTTCTTTTTAATATTACTCTACGTGAAATCTTGATGAACACCAACTAAATAATTAACCTTTTATATATATATATATATATATATATATATATATATATATATATATATATATATATATATATATAAAAAAAATTTATTGATGGATTTAGGTCATCTCCAATTATCAATACATTTTTTATCATCATTAATCAACGAAGTTTTTGATCTGTTGATAAAATTTATTTACAAATGTTTTACTAATAGATTTTTAGTTGTCAATAATCCATCAATAAACTTCAATTAATGAAAGATTTTGTTCATGATAATTAACAATTTTCTGATAATGATAAACAATGATATCAATAACAAGTATGTGATGTTTCAAATATAAATAACCTTACATGCTCCTTTTATTTGTTCTACTAATGGAAATGAAGAAAGATCAAATATTTTTTTTATTATTATCTTTTTCACAAATGGGATCATAACTCATTTTATAACTTTTGTCGATTATATTTCAGACTTTAATAATTTTAATTGGATCTTTCATCAAATCAAAATATTATTTTATCATATCTACACAACAATTTCTTATGATAATTACATCTAAATCGTATCATATAATATATATATATATATATATA
>Ga0214542_1008003_pt1 | contig 17913 bp, 10 predicted proteins | sample CNSS1metaG_FD_160096 | JGI IMG/M metagenome (GOLD analysis project Ga0214542, IMG submission 160096) | Root nodule microbial communities from cowpea collected in UCLA plant growth center, Los Angeles, California, USA - CNSS1 | ecosystem: Host-associated > Plants > Roots > Nodule | place: USA... | reverse complement strand
AAATATAAATTTATTTTATATATTAACTTAGTAACTTAGTAACATCTAAGATACTATCATGCGTATACACAGGCGCTATCGCACCTGTGTGTACGCTAGTATATATATATATATATATATATATATATATATATATATATATATATATATATATAGATATATATATATATATATATATATATATATATATATATATATATATATATATATATATATATAACAATATATAAAGGGGATTTCCCTTTTTGTGTCCACATTTCAAAATATCAAATTTACCCTTTAAATATAATAATTTATTAAATTTTAAAAAATATACCGTTACTTTTACAAGTTTTTTATAAAATCGGCTATCTTTGCTTCTTCTTTTTTTCTTTATTTATCAATGGTCATTATTTCATTTGTTCTGGTATATTTCACTTTATTTTTAATAAATATAATTTTATTTTATATATTAACTTAATAACATTACAATATTATCATCTACTAATATAATATCATACATATTTAAAAGATGCATACACACATGCCTGTTAGCGCATGTGTTAGCTCATTAACCCCAAATCTTGATCAAATGTATTAAATATTAGTTGATACACAATCTTACAAATTAGTAATTTACTGCTTTCTTTTTCAACCAATCTACATACCCATAATAAATTGTCATTGATTATTCTTAATATTATACATATAGATACATAAAAAAGCGAACACACAGGCGTTGTGTATATATAAAAAACAATATATAAAGAGAATTCTCTCTTTTGTGTCCACATTTCAAAATATCAATTTTACCCTTTAAAATATAATTATTATTAAATTTTTGAAAATTAACTATTAGTTTTACAAACTTTTTATAAAACCGTTTATTTATGCTTCTTTTTTTCTTTATTTTATCAATTGTTATTCTCTCATCTTTTCTGATAAATTTCTCTTTTTTTTTTATATATATATATATATATATATATATATATATATATATATATATATATATATATATATATATTTGTGTGTCACCAAATACCATTATGCTTGTTGTTAATTATTGAAACTCTAGGATCTATATATAGTGATAATTAAGTCATACTAAATCATAATTCAATCTTTGTAAGCATTTCATAGATTGGTAATAAGTCGGAACTTTTCTTTTTGAACTTCATAAAAATAAGTCTACACTTTTGGAATAAAGTTTTATACTCTGCAAAAATAGAATTAGAAAAAACCAAATTAGACTTGAGTCATCCAACACAAACCCATTAGGTTAGTATTGTCTACTGAAAAACTACAGAACAATTGAGTCACCCAACACAAACCCATCATATATTTTGTGTTCTTAAATATATAAAAACAAATAGGATGAATTTTATTATTGGTTTGATTTTGTTTTAGGTTTTTTATTCATTAAACAAGATTAGCTGCCCCAACTCCGATACTAAATTTGTTGCATTGGCTCAAATTTTGGATATTTTAACGAGGAGAAGATGGACTTTCAACCTCTTCAACTATGAATTGTAATTTTATTTTTCTTTTTTAATTGTATCTTCTTGTGATTATTGTATTGGTATTGAATCTTAATTATGTCATAACATTATTAACTCTTTTGATGATTGTATTATCATGAAAATTATTTATATAAAACTAGTGTAATTATGATGAATTTATATATGTTACATTCACCGAGTTATATTATTTAAAAAAGAATTAAAAATTAACAAAAAAGAAGAAGACAATTATGATTGATTTAGTGACGGAATCAAGATTTTAAAATTGATTACTAAATCAGTCACTAATTTCGATCAATGATTTGGTTACTGATTTCAGCCATTGATTTCAATTACATATTCAATTACTAATTTCTGTCATAGATTTAGTTATCGATTTCAATCACAGGTTTAGTTTATAATTTCAATCACAGATTTAGTCGCACTATGAATTAGTGACCAACATAATAGTGATCCATTTTTTAGTTATTAAATTGGTTATTATTTCTATCAATGGTCGATTTTATCCATTTAGTGACAGAATTTTCGGTCACTGTTTGTTGTTTTTCTAGTAGTGTAAAAACACAAAGATGAATGTAATTTGCATTGATATTGAATGGTTAATATAATTATTGTAATGGTTTTTTTATTAAATTCATTTTTCTTTTAAAAATTATTATCTATGTATTTATATATTTGGACAATAGATGTCGAATTGAGTGCACTCTTTTTGGAAAAAAATGTTGATGAACTGAATGTGTTTCTTGCATCTGGAGAAGTACAAAGCGTAGTCATAACCTTAGAGTTTGCCAAGGTATATTTTTTATACAAGTCCATGAATTTTGATTAATCTTTATTTATGTCATTTTATAACACTATTTGTAACGTCCTGACCGGATATTACTTATTTAAATTTAAAAAAAAAAAAGAAATAATAGTATATCGCATTTATTATCAAAATACCTCCCCAAAGTGCGGGAAAATTTTAACTTTATTGTAAACGTCAAAGTTTCAAAACCAAATAAATCCATATAGTGTTTACAAAATTCCAAAACTAATAACTAGTCTCTTACTACAAGAAAAACGAAATGTCATTCCATGAATTTTACAAAATTATTTAAAAGACTCATTATGAAACTCCTTCCCATTATCACACTAAAAACATTTAATATTCATTTCAAATTAAGTGTGAATGAATGCACTAAAAGACAAGAAATGGAAAACGTCTATGATTTTCTTTCAATGGGAAATGCCCATAAGAAATTAGTGTAATCATCTAACAGAAGAATATAATACTTATGACCTGCAGAACTTAAAGTTGGTGACGTCCATAAATCATTATTGTCGCAACCTAAACTGCGACGGGACGACGAACTAAAAAGAAATTGGTTTGAAATAAAGATTTGAAGTTGTCACCATAGTTTATTCTGAAAAACTATGGAAAACCATAAAGATAAAACCAAGTCTGCAAAAACCAGATTTAGGTCCGAGAGTCGGTTACGCGTAGGGAAGGTATTAGCATCCTACAACACCCGCCCAAAGACGATACCTTTAATTAAATTTGCAAAAGAGATGTGTTTATTTTATAATATTTCTTTTTTCCAAAATAAATTAAACAAAAATAATTTTTAAGTGAAAAGGACCCAACAAGGGTTAACTTGGTCCTACGTATTCTCATTAAAAAATGAGAAATCAGGGCTACGTAATTCTTTGTAAAAATTTAATTTTAATTTTTAAGTTGTCTTTCGAAATTTTTGAAAATGAGTGTCATGAGACGCGTGCGGCCAATTAGATACCAAAACATTTTTATGATTTTTGTATTAAAAAAATAAGTATCGTGCGACGCAAGCGGTCGATTAGATACCAAAACTATTTTTATAATTTTTGTATTTTTTTTAAAAAAGAAATGTCGTGCGATGCAAGCAGTCGATTATATACTAAAACTATTTTTATAATTTTTTATTTTTTAAAAAAGAAGTGTCATACGACGCGAACGGTCGATTAAACACTAAAAAAGAATAAATAAAGACAATAATTTTAAATTTTATTTATTCTTATTTTTATCATTTTTGAAAATTATTTAATTTTTATTTCAATTTAAAACATTTTTATTATTTTAGAAAATGATGTGATTGAAATGTGAGATTTAATTTGAAAATGGTAAAATTGGAAATAGAAAATAAGAGTACATAAATGAGTATGTGGGTACAATGAGAAAAAACTAACACATAAAATAGTAGTGTATATAATATATCACGCGGTGCAAGAAGTGAACACAACATAAATTATAAACAAAATATAACAATAAAACAGTGGGGTATGTGCTTAGTGACAACACATGTATATAAAGTAAACAAAAATCAAATGTAGGCGATTGGGGTTATTACATTAGGGAGTGCATGAAGAAAGCAAGCAAAACAAATGGCCCAACTATGAAACAATATGTAGAGGTATGGAAATTAAATTATGGAGGTGCATGAAGTGATTATGGAATTTATCAAACCCTAAGTCTGATTACTCAAAATGCAACACTTAAATAATTTTCCCCCAAACTTCATCTTCACAATCACGACACCTTGTGCAGCCACCAACACAGACGCCAACGTTATTCCACTAATTGCTAGACTGTCGACGACGTGGCCAACGACAACTTCGGCCACCATCAACAAACCACTACCACCAGTGGCTACCACTTCTCCCCTCTCAACCACGCGCGAGACAAAGCATCCCAACCATAGCTCTCACAGTCGCACTACTGTCGCACTCCACATGAACTTGCTTCGTTCAACACCAACGTCAACACCATTCTCCCTCGTGTGAGAGTTTCACCATTTCTCCTTCATTAGTCACAGTGATGCATAATTCTTCTCCAAACACCACCATCAACGACAACGAGGATCACCACCAGACCTGTCGTGCGAAAGTAAATGCTACAAGAGCCACAGTTCTATTTTTCCTCTATTTAAACATTTATTGGTTTGTCATTTTTATGATTTATGTAGAATCAGAGAAGTGTCTTGTAGATGTTGAATTCAATTTTTTATTTTTAATTGGAAATTTTTACTGCCATTAATCAAACAACAACAACGATACAAAAAAAACATCATAGCAAATTTGGAAATTATGAACCTGACTGTGTTTCAATGTGCTCCTATTTCCACTCTCAATATCTTGTTCTTTGATATGAATTATGAAAAAAGAGAGCAGTGCAATAACAAGCAAGCTTATGAAAAGCCCAATAAAAAGAAGAAAATGGCCATTTGGATGGAGGATTTTGTTACAAAATAGAGTTTGTCTTTTTCCTATTGTTGGTTATGCTTAACAAACTATATCTATCATAGATTTTCCATTCCAAGGAATAAGACAGAAAACACTCATACTACCTTCTCTTTTTTTTGCTCCTCTGCCTCCTTTTTTCTGTTTTGTGCCCCTATATTCTCTTTTTTTAGGTTATTTTCTCTGATATCATATCAATTGGTGCTTTCATTGAGAGAGTATGGCCGGATCTTCTAGTGTCGTTGACTTAACCACCCTTGAAACCTTGATCTCCATCATTAGAACCATTTTCACCAAGTTAGAAAACCTCGAGAGCACCCTAGTTGAATCCAAAGTGAAATCCAACTTACAAGTGGACTCATCAGTCTAACCCATACCTACTCACATTCGGCTGGAGGTTCCGAGATTTGATGGTAACGATCCTTTAAGTTGGATATTTAAGGTGAACCAATTTTTCGATTATCAACGGACCGCGGATGAGCAATAGTTGTGTATCGCTTCTTTCTATATGGAAGGCGAAGCTTTGAGTTGGTATCAATGGATGCATTGGAACAAACAACTTTCTTCATGGTCGGTGTTTCTAAGGGCCTTAGAACTTTGATTTGCTCCTTCGGAATTTGAAGACCCACAAGATGCCTTGTTCAAGTTGACTCAAACAGCCTTTGTTCGAGAATACCAAGCGCAATTTGAAAATCTAGCCAACCGAGTGAATGGTCTCTCTGCTCCTTTTTTATTTCAGTTGCTTTATATCTGGACTCAAACCGGAAATACGTCGATAGGTAATCTCGTTTCACCCCAACTCACTTTTTGAAGCAATCAATCTTGCTAAATTACAAGAAGAGAAAATCACAACCAATATACTAAAATTGGGATTCAACACTGTTAAGTCCAATCTATGGTATAGAGCATCACCAACTACAAATCACAATACAGTTCGGTTGTTGCCCATACCAACCCATGTGAAGCCTTTATCGGCCTCACCATCGTTGAGTAATTCTTTTTCTTTTAGAGTTGTGACTCCTGTTCGCAAGTTAACAACAACAAATTTACAAGCAAGACGAAAGAAGGGACTTTGCTATTATTATGATGAAAAATATGCTTATGGCCATCATTGTAAAAAGTAATTTAATTTGTTGATAACAACTCTAGAGATTCCTTCCATGGATGATGAGCTTAACCATTTGTTGGAACATTTAGATCTACAAGTTGACCCGAGTCCAGACCCGGATCCAGACCCACATAGTACACCGGAATCACTCAATGAACACATCAACATTCATACCCTAACAGGTCAAACCGCTCCACAAACCTTACGGATCCAAGGTATTATTGGTAGATCAATTGTTACTATTCTAGTGGACAACGAGAGTACTCATAATTTTGTCCAAGAAAGGGTTGTGAAATTTTTGGCCTTACAACTATGTCAAGCCTAACTTTTTTTAGTGTTGATGGGCAGCAGAGAAGAGCTTCGATGTGATGCTTATTGCCCCAATGTAAGTCTAAAAATTGATTCCCAACAATTCAATGTGGACTTGTTCGTTCTACCGCTTAGTGGAGCTGATTTAGTCTTGGGGATTCAATGGCTTAAGTCTCTTGGGCCTATTCTGACTGATTTTGAGACATTGACGATGAAGTTTATAAAGAATGGGAAGGTAATCTAGTGGCAAGGCCAACCTAAACCACAACCCATTGAGGCTACGATAGCCCAATTCCAACGCCTAACCTCCATAGATGCCATTGCTAAAATATTCTATTTTTAAGTCATTCCCGCTTCACCTTCATTATCGAATTCCCAAATCTACCAGAAACTAGTGGCTGATTTGATAGACGAGTTTGTGCATATATTCGAGAAACCTAACGGCCTTCCCCCTTTTCACCGCACTAACCACAAATTTCTCATTCTACAGGGATCCAACCTCGTGAATGTGCGATCGTATAAATATCCTCATTTTCAAAAGCAAGAGATCGAAAGGTTGATTAGAGAAATGATGGAAACAAGGCTCATTCAAAAGAAATTACAACTCGTACTCTTCCCCAGCTTGTTAGTTCGGAAAAAAGATGGAAGTTGGCAATTTTGCATTGACTATCGAGCTCTTAAGGCCATAACCAACAAGAATCGCTTTCCAATTCCATCCATTGATGAGTTATTAGATGAGATCCATGGAACCCATTTGTTTAGCAAACTTGATTTTTGTTCTGGATATCACCGAATGAGAATGCATGAGGCAAATATTCATAAGACGACTTTTCAAACTCATGAAGGTCATTACGAGTTTCTTGTAATGTCGTTCGGGTTATGCAATGTGCCTGCAACATTTCAAGCCACAATGAATGAAATCTTCCAACCTTATCTTTGGCAATTTGTCATAGTTTTCTTTGACAACATTTTAATCTATAGCAAGACGCTTGATGAACACTTATTGCACTTGCGAATAATTTTTTTATTGTTTATTAACTAATCAATTTCTTTTGAAGAAGAGAAACTGTACTTTTGCCCAGGTTGTTATATAATACCTTGGTCATATTATCTCCCACAATGGAGTTGAGGCTGATCCTGAAAAGTTGAAAGTCATGACTGTTTGGCCTGTTCTTGCCAATATTAAGCAACTTCGAGGGTTCTTTGGCCTCACAGGGTTTTATAGGAAATTCATCCGTGGATATGCTTCTATAGCATTTCCCTTGACCGAACTATTGAAGAAGGATAAGTTTTTATGGATAACAAAAACTCAAGATGCTTTTGAGCAGGTTAAACATGCCATGGTGTCTGCCCGGTGTTGCATTTGCCAGATTTTCAAAAGGACTTCATTCTGGAAATAGATGCATTAAGAATGGGGATGGGTGCTGTGTTGCAGCAAGATAGGCACCCAATCAATTTTTTCAATAAAAAGTTTTGCCCTAAGCTTCTTAATTCTTCAACTTATGTTCGAGAATTGCATTCTATTACAGAGGCAGTGAAGAAGTGGCGAACATATCTCTTAGGATGACAATTCACAATCTACATCGACCAAAGGAGTTTGCGAGAGTTAATTACACAAGTAATCTAAACTCCTGAACAACAATATTACCTCTCGAAACTCTTGGGCTACAACTATGACATTCAGTACAAAGCTGGGGGTTACAATAAAGTTGCAAATGCACTCTTAAGAGTACCGGACTAGACTGGGCAATTTTTTGGCATCATTGTTCCTCATTTCGACATTTTTAGGAAGATTCAAGAAGGGTATAAGATCGACCAAGAGCTTGTTCAACTATTAAAGCAAGTGGAAGCAAACCCTCAAGGCTTTTTCGAGGATCAAATCATTAGCGGTGTTCTGTTTTATCGGGGAAAAAATTATCTTTCCATTAAATTTGCTTTTATTCCCATGTTACTATAAGAGTACCATGCAACTCCGATTGGTGGTCATGCTAAAATTTTAAAGACCTATGGACATTAATCTGAGATTTTTTTTCTGGCCTGAAATGAAAAGGGATGTCACTAAATTTGTTAACAAGTGTATCATTTGCCAACAGGTTAAAGCTCCAACACATGCACCATATGGCTTACTTCAACCACTATCCATTCCTTCGGGCATTTGGGAAGATGTATCAGCAGACTTCATAATAGGCCTCCCTTCATTTTGAAATCACACTATCATTTTGGTAGTTGTTGACCGTTTCTCTGAGACTGTATGTATCAGCAGACTTCATAATAGGCCTCCTTTCATTTCGAAATCACACTATCATTTTGGTAGTTGTTGACCGTTTCTCTGAGACTGTACATTTTGGAACCCTGTCTTCTAATTTCACAGCTTCTCAAGTGGCTGGTTTGTTTGCTTGCATGATATGCAAACTCCATGGAATGCCGAAACGCATTTTGTCTTATCGAGATCCTATATTTATGAGTCATTTTTGGCAGGAACTATTCAAGCTTAGTGGAACCAAGTTACACATGATCACCCCTTATCATCCACAAGGAGATGGCCAAACTGAAGTTGTTAATCGCATCCTGCAACAATACCTTTCTGCCTTTGTGCATCATCAACCCTCTCAATGTATGTCATTTGTGTGTTATTTTAATCTGTTCATTATTTTGATGATATATTTGAATGTTAGACGTGATAATATAATCCTAGAATTATAGGAATTATCACAAATAGGAATTGGTTGAATTGGTTGTGCATTTGACTTGGTAATTGATGGGATGTGGGTTCAAACCTTGCTAAGAACAAAGGCTAAGAGAGCTTTTGGGTTAAGTACACACACCAAATTCACATTTTTGCAAGGAATCTAGGTAAGGAGAGCTTCTTTTGCACGTTTTAAATCCTATACGATGTAGTGTTTAATTGAATAACCCATATTGCATGAACCCAATTCCTAATTGTGTTTTTTTTGCGATTTTTGGGTTTCTGCCCAGAAACCGCCTGGCGGTAAGGCCCGAGCTGCCAGGCGGCTCATAAGCGTGTGCTAGGTTTTGCTGCGTTTTGCCATGAACCGCCTGGCGACGATAAATATCTGCTAGGCGACGCGATACTGTTTGCGTTTTCTTGATTGTTCTTGATGCTGTTTGAGCGGAAATCAATATGATTTCTGGAATTGATCTGTGTAAACCCTATTGGGTGCTTTGATACTATGAAACTAATTACAAACTGTGGGCATGGCCAAATTTTGGAAAACACCCGTGTATGCTACCTATGATTGTATGTGTAATTTTAGAGGGGTGTTGATTCAAACCGTAAAAACGTGTAAAAGATGAGTGGATGCCTCCATGGTCACCATACAAAACAAAAAAACATAGAAATGGAGTATATGGAAGAAGATGGTGGGTTCTACAAAGGAAACCTAAATCTCGTGGTCATATCACCATAGACCAACATATTTACAAAAATGTCATTTTGGTAAGTGGAATTACAAAATTATCACTATGGACTGAAAATGTTGGTCTAATGACGTGGATAGGCTCATTGTTGTGGCAATGATGTGGAAATCATGTGACAAATCTCTCTTCAGCTTATGATTAGCATCCAAGCTCCAAAATTGCTTCACAAAGTACCTAAAAATAATTAGAAACAAAAACTAGACCAATTAATGCTAAATTAATCAAAATTCGGAATAATGGACCAATGAAGCCCTATTGAGGAAAACACACTAACAAAAGACAATTAAGCACTAAACAACCATCAAGATGGGCATAAAAAAGGCAATGGAATAAGGGAAAATAATGACTCATCAGAGGTGATAAAGTTGTTTGGCCATATCCACAAATTGGAATTTCATGTCCACTGTCAACAATAACATTTTTGTTACTGCTCAAATTAAAATAAGACGAGACAGTACCTCGAGAAGCTAACATGTGTGATGTTGCACCAGTGTCCATGTACCATTTGTCATCAGGAACATTTAGAGATAAAGTTTGAATTATTTCATTAATGTCAGTGGGTGCATGTTGTGAAAGAGGTCAATGAGCATTGAAGGCTTGTTGTGGACGATTGCCAAGGCTTCCAAGCTAATGTGCCGAAGGAGGCGAAGTCCATGAAGAGGTGGGGTAAGGGCAAGGAGGAGCGACCCGTGGCTGTGGGTCCCAAGGTCCCCATTATGGGTAGGGTATCCACAGGTGGAGACTGTTGATGTTGCCATGAACACTGTTGTGATGGTCCACCATGTTGCATACTATTGTTGTTATAGTTGGTTTTGCGACCTATGCTTCAACCACCTCTAGTGTGTCCACATCCACAGTTTTGGCCACATTTTGGGCCATTATTACCACGATTAGAGGAAGGATAAGGGTTGGGATTCTGAAGACGGTCAACATTATATGTATCAATAGTGGAATGGTTGGTTTTGAGGAGAGTAGTGTTAGCGTTATTCGCGGTGGAGGCAACACGTGAGTGTTTGTTGTCCTGGAAGATATTTTGCAATCGTTCCCATCCATTTTGGGCAGTGGAGTTTGGTTGCAAGATGGTGTGCAAAAGATTGTTAGAGATGGTACCGTAAATCCATTGAAGGATGATAGCGTCCAAGCGAGACCAAAGTGTGGAATCGTCTACAACAACATTTTCTTGCATCGTTGCAGTGGCTTAGGATATTGGTGGGAGAATGTGATCTATGACTTGGTATGCTCGGTAATGGATTTTGAACAACTCTACCCAAGAAGAATGATGACCATTTTCCATCTTTAAAGTGACAGAGATGAAATTTTTTATGTTATTGACAACAAATGTAGGGTGGAATTTGGGTTGGTCAGCCATGGAGATAGAGAAAGAGATGGAGATAGAGAAAGAGGAGGGAGGCATTGTCTTGTGAGGGTTAGAAGGTTTTCGAAAGATCAAAAACTGATTGTTGATACCATGTAAGAAATGATTTTGTGTCTTTCATTCATATAACAGTATCAATATATACATGAATATATAGGTCTTAGCTATGATAGGGGATCCTTATGATTTTGTAGTTATGATTGAGGAATCCTTATAATTATGTAAATTTTTATAATTGGATAATTGTGATTCTCTTAATATGTAATTTATTTATAATAATTGCTTACAAGAATATTATTTTGTAATTAATATTTATGTCGTCTAATCTATTATATTATTTTTTTCAGCAACCAAATTTACATATGTATCCAATGATTCTGCCCCTCTCCTCAAATTGTTGATCTTAGGAGTGACCTCATGCTGACCAATGATGTCTGAGGCAATTCCCTGAAGAGGGATGGAACAACAATTATTGAACCAATATCCGATGAGATGATGTGTGGTTAAGGCAATTCAAGAGAAACATTAAAAAGGAGAAAATTTTATTGTTTATAACAGGGGCGGAGCTTTGAAGGGACAGGTGGGGGCCACGACCCCCCCTCCCCAATTTTTTCAATTTTTTTAACTTTTTATTTATTTTTTTAATTATGTGTTTAAATTTTTTTAAATTATGTATATTTTTTAATTTTTTAATTATATGATCTTTTTAAATTAGGTAGTAGTATATTGAAAAATTAATGAAAATTAAATTAGGTATTCTTTTTATTTCTTTTATAAACTACAATATTTAATGTTAATAAATAGTAAAACATAAAATCAAATATAATAAAAAAAATTATTAAGATAATTTTCATTTACTCATTTCATTGAGTTTTTTTTTATATGCTGTACTCATCTTTCACCCTTGCCTAAATTCTTTTGTTACCGAAAAAGAAAATAAGTTAAACAAAAACTCATTATTTTTGCCCTCATCTTTATATCTTTTCTTCCATTCTTAAAAGAAAAAAAGAGAGTAATTTTCTCTTATCTCACTTGGTAATGAAATATTTGTTTAATATTTAGCACTATTTTTTATCTCATGACATTTTTTATATTATTTTTTATGAATATAGAAGAGTAAGTAATGCATTATATGATTTTTTATAGACAACTTTTAAATAGACTTGATTATCATAATTTATTTTAGTAATTATGTCTCTCAATTTTCTTTTAGATTATGATAAATTATTTTTAGTCTTAAACTTATTTTTTAAATAGTTATATTGATGAAAAAAAAAGAATAAATTCACTTTTTAAAATTGATAAAAGAAAAGTAAAGATCAAAATAAGACAATATCGTTGCTTATCGCATAACAATGAAATGAAATACATGACTCTTATCAATATGTGCACATTAGTAAAATGGAAAATGAATATTTTGCAGATAATATGATTATTTATATTAAAAAAAAATATCTGAAAAATTTAGTTATGATTGAATTATTTGATAAGGTCAAGAATATGAAAAAACGATGGACAAGATATGTGTAGTTTCTTTTATAGTTATAACAATACTAAATTATGTATTCATTTTTATTGAATCAGAGATAATAATATTAAATATATAAATTTTAAGTATATTATTTTAACTCTCCCAAACATTTTAGTCAAGCCACTGGTTTGTAATTTCATGTTTTAATGTTTTTTTTTTCAGTAATTTTCGACTTTAATGTTTAGAAGACATTTTTTACAGTGTTGCTATTAATTAGAGTCTGAACACTATGAAGTTTGTTTATTTGAATTTTTATCTATATTTAACTTCTGATTATATATATTAGATGCATTCTTTTTTCGGGTTTCACAAGTTAATTTTTTATTGATTTATTGATTTATTGATATTCATGCTCATATATTTATATATACTTGTCTTAATTAAACGTGGACATTTTTTGACAGTGTTCTATTAATTGGAGTCCGACCACTATGAAATTTGTTTATTTGAATTTTATCTATATTTAACTTCTGATTATCTATATTAGATGCATTATTTTTTCGATTTCCTATTTTTTTTTTATTTCTTTATTTATTGATATTCATGTTCATATTTATCTATTTTACAGTTGTCTTAATTAAATGTGGACATGCTGAGTCGATAAATGCGTGTTGACATGATATTTATGTTGTCAACACTTATGGTTTTCAGCTACAACTAGGTGTACAAAATAATTTTAGATTTCTTAAGAAAATCAAGAATTTGGTATTCTTATCTTGCATTTTTCCTCATTATTTAATACTGTCCTATATTTCACTGATTATAGCAATTTGTGGTACTTCGCAATCTATATCTATATATTTCTAGATATTCTATTTGTTAATTAATTTTTTATTTCATTCATTGAATTTAATTTGCCAATCATTTTTTATATTATTTAATTATTTTATTTAATATTTATTATTGATATTTGTTTAATTTATTATGTTTGTTTTTTGTTTATTTATTTAAGGATTTATTTATTATATTTATAGTATATTATTTGTTATTGTTGTTTATTATTTATTGTTTATATTTAATATTTAATATTTATTCTTCATTATTTATTTTTTATTATACATATTTAATAATTAATTTAATATATTTAATATATTTATCATATTTATTGTTTATTATTTACTAATAATTGGTTATTTATTAATTAAGACTATTTCAATTTTTTATTTTATTTCTTTTATTATTTATTTTTTGTCATTATTATTTATTAAATCTAATAAATTTATTCCATTTATAATTATTAATTATTTTTTATTTTTAATTATTACTTTATTTGGATTTTTATCTTAACTTCAATAAACTAATGATTCGTAATAATTGATGTGTATCTTGGAAAGATTAAGTCGTTTTAACATTCAATCGATGTTATGATATGTTCTTTAGAGCAACTTGAAGCGTTTGGAGTTATCTATATTTATATAACACATCGGAGACTGTTTTTGTAGTTCTCTTCTCTTTGTTCTTTCTCAGTAATATTGTGTTGGATTGGATACTTTAATGGAAGACACTGATCTCAAAATATTGAATACTACCTCTTCACTAACTCTTTTTTTTTCGTTGTAAGTTATTAACAATGGAATTCTTAATGGTTTCTGGAAAGGTTGATGTGTTAATTATAAGTTATGTTAAATGCTAAATGCACAATAGATTTAAAAAGTTTGATACTAAATCTTCCATCAAATTATTTCCTAACGTAGCACTGATTTATAATCTATTTCAACACATAAACATCGATTGTGTTTTTTTTAATATATGCACAAGTTGGAAATACTGAAAGTATTTTTTTTCTAACAATATGCAATATAGATTAAGCTTAAAAAACGTAGATTTTATCAATATTTGAGTCAAAACTCATCGTTTGTTGTCACATATTTTGTATAATTCTTTTGAATTGGAATTACTTCGGTACTCATTTTCAAATTTGTTATCTCATTTGCATTTTAATTAATTACTCATTCAGATTTTTTATCTCTTTTTGGATGATATGTCATAATTTTCCTTATAGCGTAAGATTAAGAGAGTTTTATTACTCTTTAACAATCATTTCACTTTATTACTAAAATTCAAAATCACATATCAATTAAGTAACTTCAAGAATTAACTTAATTTAATTTTTATTCGAAGGTGAGTTTGATTCTTTCGTTAATTATTCTTGATCTTTAATATTAAGCTTAAATTCGTTCCAATATCTCAATTTTCATAAACTTTATTTCGTTTGGATCTCATTTTTTCGAAATATTCAAAATGATCTTAATTTTTGTAAATAGTGGTCAACTTGGTCCTTTCTACATACATCGTTTAAAACATTAACGGAAGGTGAACAGTAACTCTCACGTATCACTATGTGGTTTGTTTTTTTTTTTTTTTAATTTTTAATTTTAAAAATGTTGTCCATATGTTAGTGTTTCATGATTTATATTCAATTTAGTCACAATTTTTGTTAATTTTGTTCAATTTAGTCACAATTTTCGTTATTTTTATTCAATTCAGTCTCAATTTTGTCTTTCTCTAAATTGACCAAATTTAATTTTTATATAAATGTTATACTAAAATTTTATTTTTATTAAAATTCACATTTATTTTAAATATTTCTTTCATTATTTTTATACCAAACCTAACTATACTTTTAGAAGGAAATTATTACACATATGTTTGATTTTTGCAACATGTAAAGAATATGGTTAAAGTTATTTTAAAATTAGAGGAAAAAAATTCTTCATTGCTTTTAAAATTAGAAGGAAAATTATTCATTATTTTTTAAATGATAAAGAAAATTCTTAATTATTCATTAATATTAATACACTACAAAAAGAAAATTAATCCATAAATTTTACTCACGGATAGAAAAATTCGTTGATAATTACTAATGATAAAAAATGTGTTGATAATTATCAATGTCTTAAATCTATTGGTAAATATCCGTGGATAATTTTTGACTAGTTTAGGTTGTTGGTACAATCTATTAGTAAATATCGTGATTTGATTTTCCTTCTCTTCTTCTTCCTATTTTTCTTTTATCTTCCTCTTCCTCCTCCTCCTTTTTTGTCATTGCTGTCATGTTGCCATGTCACCGTCTTTGCTTTGTCTATTGTCATCGTCACTGCATTTGCTTTTTTTTGCTCCTTATCCTCCTTTTTCTTCTCTTTTTCCTCTTTCTCATTCTCCTCCTCCTCCATCACTATCATTGTCACCGTCGTTGTTGTTGTTGCCACAATCATCATCGTATCGCCCCTGCTAGTGTTGTATGAGTCACATTTTCACGTAGAGTTTTCAAGTCGAATTTAGAGATGGAGTTTACGAGTAAAGTTTATGGGGTGCATTTATAGGTCAAGTTTACATGTCATGTTTTTGCGTGGAGTTTACGTGTCTAGCTTACGGGTCGACTTTATCTATCGTGTTTATAGGTCACGTTTACGTATCGAGTTTATGGGTCAAATTTATGGGTCAAGTTTACGAATGGAGTTAACGTAGTGCATTTACATGTCGTGTTTACGGGTCGACATTGCTGTTGACACCTCCTATTTCTCTCCTCCTCCTTATTCTCTTCTTCTTCTTCTCACTCCTCCCCGTTTAATTTAGGAAAAAATATGTTTGGTTCCTAGAGTATTTCGTGAAATTGTATATGGTCCCTAATCGAAACTTTGATACTGTTTGGTCCCTATACTTTTAAAAGTATTGGTTTTGGTCCCTATTTTTCTAATAGTGTCAAAGTTTATTTTAGGTGGCAAACAAGGTGCCACATGTTATTTATTTTTTATAAAATTAAATTTTTTTCATCGACCTAGCCACGCTTTTCACAATTAATTAAAGAAAAATAAAAGCTATTACTAGAGAAATTAAGAATGAATTTATATAAATATTTTAAACCTTTTGCGGTGGCCAAGCCTACATATTTTGGATTTAATTAAAAAAGATAAAACCAAATGGGTCTTTACTCGAACATGTTTCTTTTTTAGGTTACACCCTCAATTGTTGTCGTACTAGATCAGAATTGAGCTGTCAAAACGGATAACCCGGCCCGATCCGGCTCAACCCACCACGGGTTGATGATTTAGTGAGCCAATCCAACCCGGCTCACTTTTTAGCGAGCCAAAAAATTTCGAACCCGGCCCAACCCACCACGGGTTGGCTCACGGGTTCACTTAATTAAAAAAATACAATTTTTTTATTTATTTTTCAGTCAAAACTAAATTATAATTCTTAAAATCTAAATAAACTTTAATACAATCCAAATACAAACCAAAATAAAAAAATACAAATTATTTATGTGTTGGCTAAAAAAAACAACCTGGCATGACCCAAATGTAAACCCCAACTTAATAAAAAACACTTGTGTGACCCTTTTATCTACGGGCTGGTGAGCCAACCCGACTCATCACGGGTTCAACCCGAATGAGCTGTGTTCTAGATGAGCCGAGTCAAAAATCAACCCGTATTGAAATTTGTAAAAAAATTTCAACCCAACCCGGCCGAACCCGTGATGAGCCGGGTTGGCTCGCGGGTTCCAACCCATTTTGACAGCTCTAGATCAGAACCACCTTTTCGCTGCCATACCCTCCATCGTAACCATTGACCGTCGCAAAAAGGTTTAAATTTTTTAAATAAATTTATTTTTAATTTCTCTAGTAATAGTCTTGATTCTTTTTTAGTGAATCATGAAAAGTGTGGGCTAGACCCAGACAAGAATTTTAATTTTATAAAAAATAAATAACATGTGGCACGCCATTTGTCACTTAAAATAAACTTTGATGTTATTACAAAGATAGGAACCAAAACCAAAACTTTTAAAAGTACAGGATAAAATGATATCAAAGTTTCCAATTTTACATAACACTTAAAAGACCTAAAACATATTTTTTCCTTTAATTTATAACAGATAATTCACTAGATTTGGCAAAAAATTGACGCTCAATTTACTAGCGATTTTATCGGAAAAATTACTAATGAACTTTAAAAAATACAAGGTTAAAATACATTTTTAGTTTCAATTTTTGTCAAGTTTTTTCAAATAAGTCCTAATTTTGATTTTGTGTTCAAATAGGTCCCAATTTTCGTCAATTTTGTTCAATTGGGTCATTTTTTGCTAACACCGTTTAAATCATTAACGGTCATGAATAGTGACTGCCACGTGTCACTTCGTGGTTTTTTTGAATTTTTTTATTTTTATTTTAATTTTTTTAAATTTTTTTAAATTTTTTTTAAATGTACACGTGTCAACCCAAGAGTGTGCCATGTGTCACTTTGTGGTTTTTTTGAATTTTTTTTTGAAATTTTTTTGAAATTTTTTTAAATTTTTTTTAAATGTCCACGTGTCAACCCAGTAGCGTGCCACGTGTCAAAGTCAATGTTCTAAATTCAATTTGGTCCCTATATTTGTTATTTTTTTTTAATTATGTTTCAA
>Ga0214542_1007999_pt1 | contig 17925 bp, 20 predicted proteins | sample CNSS1metaG_FD_160096 | JGI IMG/M metagenome (GOLD analysis project Ga0214542, IMG submission 160096) | Root nodule microbial communities from cowpea collected in UCLA plant growth center, Los Angeles, California, USA - CNSS1 | ecosystem: Host-associated > Plants > Roots > Nodule | place: USA... | reverse complement strand
GACGGCTACACGACCAGATATCATGTTCGCTACAAGTCTCTTATCAAGATTCATGCAAAATCCAAGCCAAATACATCTTGGCGTAGGCAAAAGAATTTTAAGATATCTACAAGGAACCAAAGAGCACGGTATATGGTACAAATCCACAGGTAATCCAATATTGCTTGGTTATACTGATAGTGATTGGGCAGGGTCAGTGGACGACATGAAGAACACCTCAGGCTATGCTTTCTCACTTGGATCAGGAATATTCTTTTGGGCGTCAAAGAAGCAAGCCACAGTTGCCCAATCAACCGCTGAAGCAGAATATGTGACAGCCGCTGAAGCAACAAGTCAGGCTATATGGCTTCGAAGAATACTCAAAGATATGGGAGAAAAACAAAGTGGCCCTACTATAATTAATTGTGACAATAAATCAACCATTGCAATGACAAAGAATCCTGTGCATCACAACAGAATAAAACATATAGCAATTAAATACCACTTCATCAGAGAAGCGGAAACAAATATGAAGATATGACTTGAGTACTGCTCGACACAAGATCAAATTGCAGATATCTTCACAAAGGCCTTACCAAGACCAAGATTTGAACTACTACGCGCTATGCTTGGAGTTACCGAATTTGCATCAAGGAGGAGTATTGAAGTATAATGCAAATTCTAGAACAATCTAGAAAAATATAAGATAGAGTTATTGAAATGTAAAGAAACTTCTAGAGTATTGGAGAAAAGCCTAGGATAGAAAGAAAAATCAAGAACATTCAACTATGTAGAAAAATCTAGAAGTATTTGCTTTAGTTCTAACTAGGAGTTTCTAGAATAATCTATGGGTCTATAAATACCCATGTATCCTACCATTTTGTAACATGAAGAACAACTAACACAACATCCAATACAACTACTCTCAACTACAAAATACACTTCTCCAACTACTATTTTCACACTCTACTATCTACACATTTTCTCTATCCCTTTAACTATCCCTTTAACAACCTTAAAATACTAACAGAGACCCATTTGCAATATAGCCTTCGAAATGAATCTGAACGCTGCAACAACCATTATCGAAGAGAAAACTCTAACAGATAGTGAGAGAGCTGCCATATGGCAATCTCTCAATGGACAGTCAAAAATAATGGTTAAAACATTCAAATTCTTGTCAAAACTAGTCAAATAAGAGGGGTTAAAGTGCAAATATGAATATATTTGGATTTCTCTACAAATTTGGACTATAGGATTACATAGGACTAATTTAGAAAATTTATGCAAAATATTATTTGGTGATAATTTATTACATATTGATAACGCTATCATTGACGTGATCAAATTAATACTACTAAACTATAGCAACTTTAGTATTACTAAGATAGTAGTCAAGAAAATAGAAAGGGTGAAGTAACCCTAAGTCGTCTCTCAACGATCACGGAATTGATTTTTAACAAGTTAGTTCTTATAAAATCTACACAAAACAGTTAGTCAAATAAAATAGTGTGTGAGAGGAATAAATAAAAATGGAAAAAGATAAAATACGATAAAAATAATAATAAAGAAAATAGATTGATTTCACTGCTTTTTCAAAATAGATTCATCATTCGTTATCTAAAGATTATATCTCAATTAATTATTGTTGTAGATTTGCAAATTAAACAATGTAAATTCTCAATTAATTTGTTGGCATTCTCACTATTAACCAAAGTAAATTCTCAATCAAAAGCAAGAACTTTGTAAATTAATCATAGTAAATTTAACCAAAGTACATTCTCAATTAAATATTACTATCGTTAATCATGTCCATTCTTTTACCTCTAAAATCAAGCAAAAAGCTAATTAACCAAAGTACATTCTTGATTAATTCTAGTTAAAGTTTTCACCTCTAATCAAAGTACATTCGCAATCATTGGCAAAAACCCATTCAATCACATGAAAGTTTCTAAATTTAATCAAAGTACATTCTCAACTAAAATTAAAAACCCTTGAGCTCATATGATTGGTATGCATATAGATTAAAACATCTCACTGATTAGCTATGATGTAAAAACCATTACTTTTCACGTGATTCAAAGATAAAAGACATAGATGAATTAAAACCTCAACAATAATGAAAAGAACAAAGAAATTATGTCATTCTAACATCAGAATCCATAATGAAATTACAATGGAATCAACCCAAGAAGTTTAGCACTCCATGAAATATAAAATAAAATAAAAATAGAAAAAGAAAGGAGAGAGAAATAAATTAGGCACCCCTAAATTATGAAGTGCCGAGCTTCCCCTTTCTGCTTTCCCTTGTTCTCTTTAAAAATATTTGGAGAGACATAGACTATCTGACAAATATAGTTGGTTGATAATATCAATATTTAATATAATTAAATTAATTAATTACTTAAAGATATATGATAAATTATCACCAACTTAAAGATATATGTTAACCTTTATTTTTGTAAGGTTAACATGGACCCCATTTTTGTTCACAAAAAGACCTAAGAAAACTACACTATGCACAGAAAGTACATTTCTCTTTATTAGCAAACAAACTATGTACCCTAAGGATAGTAAGGACAAACCTCAAATGGTCTATGTGCTCATGCAAGCTTTTGTTATAGATCAAGATATCATCAAAGTAGGCAACCATAAACTTTCCTATGCACTCTCTAAGAACATGATTCATTAGCCTCGTGACTATGCTAGGTGCATTAGTAAGCCCAATGAGCATCACCAACCACTCATATAGTCTGAATTTGATCTTAAAAGTGATTTTCCACTCATCACCTTCTATGATTCTTATTTGGTGATAACCACTCTTTAGATCCATTTTAGAAAACATGAGGGACCCATGCAACTCATCAAGCATATCATCAGGCCTAGGAATTAGATGCCTATATTTGATGGTGATGTTATTTCTGGTCCTACATATTGGCACAAGCAAGCTTGAAGCAAAAAATTGATAAAGCCACGTGCATGAAGATCATATGTGTTTGATGAAGATTGATGAAGATCCACTTGAAGATTATGTTTTTAGTGTATTAGATATGGAAATAATGAGTTAAATGTAGAGATTGGGTGTTATATCATGTTGGTAGGCTATATGACATAGGTTAGATGGCTTTTTAGTCTTAGTGTGTCTCTTTAATATGTTAAAATGGGTTTTAACATGTTAAAAGGCTTGCATTATATAATTTCAATCGATTGATTTCACTTAAGTCAAGTAAAATCAGTTGACTGTATCAAAAATTCAATCGACTGATTTTACTTAAACCATACTATATATGTTATATTTTCGAGAGCAGAGGCGTAATTCTGGGTTTTGGAGCCCGAAACTTTGTCATTCATCACTAGAAAACTTTCTCTCTCTTTGCAATACATAGTAGCAACGTGAAGTTTGAAGATCTTGATTGATCTTGGAGGCATTTTGGCTTGTTAGTAACTTGGAGAACACATGTATGGTTGGATAGGGAGAGTCACCATCATGTTTGGATGTTCTTGTGCCTCTAGTTGTTTGCCTGATGTGATTTCAGGTTTGTAAGTGTGATTCTTGCAGGGTAGTTGTCTAGATTTTTGTGAGTAAAAAATCTTATGAGTTTCTTTGTTCAAAAGTCTAATCTTGGTGTGTGATTTGTAAAATTGTTGAATATAGTGGAAACCAGGCTCAGGTTGTCCTCGTAAACTGGATGTAGCTCTATGATTGAGTGAACTAGTATTAAAACAACTATGCAATTCTCTTTCCCTCATCTCACTCAGTTTGAATCACTTTAAATCAAGAAAATCAAGTAATCCATTCTTTGTTGTGTATTAATGCATTCTTGTGTAATTTGAGGCTGTATACTTGTTAGAAATATTTATTGGAACAAGTCTTGTATGTAAAAGTTTGTTGTTTGAGTTAAATCTGCGAATTCTGTATAAATTCCTAGTATTTTAGCCGACTAATTTGAAATTTTAATCGACTGTTTTATAGCTCAAGAATAAATTAGTCTGTTGTTCAATTTTTTGACCGATTCAAAGTGTATTGTTCTGCAGCTTTTACATTCTAATTTTGCAGTCTATTTGATTCATTTGAAAGGGGTTTTATGCTTTAGAAAAAGTTTTAAATAGCCGATTCACCCCCCTCTTCTTGGCTTAAATCACCATTTCAAACCTACAATTGGTATCAGTACGAGGTTCTTGAAAGATATTCAAGTTTGATAAAAAAATCTTTTGAAATGGCTGAATATAAACTCCCTTTTGCTGAAAGTGCCTCTATTCATAGACCACCTATGTTTAGTGGCATAAACTATTAGTTTTAGAAAATATAAGTGCAGATTTTCATTGAATCTATAGACAATGGGATTTGAGATGCAATAGTTAATGGACCATACACTCCTAAATGTCTTGTTGAAAATAAGCAGGTGGGAAAGCCTTGGACTAAAATGACGGATGAAGAAAGGAGAAGAGCTCAATATGACTGCAATGCAAAGAATATCATCACCTTATCTTTGAATATGGATGAATTTTTTAGGGTCTCCCTATGTAAGAGTGCAAAGAAAATGTGGATGTTCTAGAAGTCACACATGAGGGGACAAATGAAGTGAAAAGAGCAAGGAAGCATGCCTTGATTCAAGAGTATAAGCTTTTCAAGATGCAAAAAAGAGAGTCCATACCTGAAGTTCAAAAGAGGTTCACTCACATTGTCAACCATCTTATGGGTCTAGGCAAAGAATTTGACAAAGAGGAGCTAAAAATCAAAGTGCTAAAGTGTCTTCATAGAAATTGGCAACCAAAGGTGACTACCATATCAGAATCTAAGGATTTATCCATCATCACCACAATTGCACTATTTGGCAAACTAAGAGAGCATGAGATTGAAATGCAAAGGCTAAGTCAGCTTAAGGCAAGTAAGAAAAAGGTAAAAACCATAACCTTAAAGGCTAGCTCCAGTAAGAGTGATGAAACTGAGGAAGAGGAGTTGAATCAAGTGATAATGAGAACTTGAATCTACTAGTCAAGAGGTTTGGGAAGTATCTCAAGAGGAAAGGCAACAAAGTGAATCAAATGAGTTACATTTCTAAACAAAATGATTCAAGTAATACTTCTAAATTCTCATGTTATAATTGTGGAAAGTAAGGACATATCAAGATTGAATGTCCTAATGTTAACAAAGAGAAGGAGAAGGTTGGTGACAGGAAAAAGGAGAAAAGGGACAAGGAAAGACATGCCTACAAAGCTTGGGAGGACAATGATGATTCAACAAGTACTTCATCTCAAGAAGGAAGTGAGGAAGCAATTTATGCCTATTGGTCGGATATGAATCATTCTCATCAAGCCAAATGAGTTCCTTGTCATCCAAAGATAAAAATGACTATTACCAATTGTTGCATGACTTTGAAGAGTTGCATAGTGATGCTAACAAAATTGTTGTCATGAACAATCGGCTAAAAGGATTAAATAGCTAGCTAGAAAACAGAGTTAGCAAACTAGAATCAGAAATAGCCGACTTAAAAACTGATTTTAAACATTTAGAAATGATTTACAATAATTCAGTTGATTGTTCTGAAAAATAGTTGGCTGTAAAACCTTATGAAAATTGCACTACTTTGAAGAATCAAGTGAAATATCTTTTGAAAACATGTGCAAAGTTCACAAGAGGAAAAGCAAACCTAGAAGTTGTTCTTGGCTTTCAAAATTGGGAAGGCTGGACTTGGTTATACACCTATCTTTGAAAAGAAAGCCAAGAAGTTCTCTAGTTTCTTTTTGAAGAGTGAGCCAAATGCTATGTCATCCATTTCTTCCAACTATTTTATGAAAAAAGGTCATGTGCTTAAGAATTGCTATGCTAGAAAATATGATGTACCTAAGGGATTTATGAAATGGATCCCAAAAGGATCTAGAAAGGCATAACCATGTTGGATCGAAACTATCAAAGGGTACCATGTAATGCTATGTTGTTTTGTAGGTCATAAAACATGAAAAGAAAGACTTTACATATGACTGGTGACAAGTCCAAGTTTGCAAAGTTGGAGCTAAAGGAAGAAAGCTTTTTGACTTATGGTGACAATAACAAAGGAAGGATACTTGGAAGTGGAGTTATAAGCAATGAAGACTCATTCAACATCCATAACGTGCTTCTAGTTGAAGGGCTAAAGCACAATTTGATAAGTATAAGCCAACTATGTGACAAAGGTTTTAAAGTTGTTTTTGAACCAAATCATTGCCTTATATATGATGCATGAGGTAGTATTGTGTTGGTAGGAAAAAGAGTCAACAATATATACTTGCTTAATCTACATCATGCATCATTTAGCATTCACTCTTTTCTTACAAAAGAAGATGATACTTGGTTATGGCATAGGAGGCTTTGTCACATACATATGCATCATACAAATCGACTAAATAAAAATTAGTTAGTTGAAGGGTTACCAAAACTTAAGTTTGAAAAGGATAGAATATATGAAGCATGCCAAAGGGGAAAGCAGACCAAGGTTTCCTTTAAATCCAAAAACTATATTTCAACTGAAAGACACTTGGAGTTGCTTCACATGGATCTATTTGGTCCTTCTAGAACTATGAATCTTGGTGGAAACTATTATGCATTGGTTATTGTTGATGATTTCTCTAGATTTACATGGACTTTATTTCTAGTTGCCAAGAATAAAACCTTTTATGCTTTTAAGAAACTTGCCAATGCTTTAGAAAATGAAAAGGTTCTAAAGTAGTTTCTCTAAGCAGTTATCATGGTGAAGAGTTTCAAAATGAAAAGTTTGAGCACTTTTGTGAAAAACATGGCACAAAGCATAAATTTTCAGCTCCTAGAACTCCACAACAAAATGGAGTGGTTGAGAGAAAGAACATATCATTAGAGGAACTAGCTAGCACCATGCTAAATAAAACCTCATTGCCTAAGTACTTTTGGGCTGATGCAGTCAACACAACTTCATATGTTTTAAACCGTGTGTTGATAAGGCCAATTTTAAAGAAAACACCTTATGAGCTTTTCAAAGGTAGAAGGCCTGCTCTAAACCACCTAAAAGTATCTGGTTGCAAATGTTTTATCTTAAATAATGGAAAAGAGCAACTTGGCAAATTTGACTCAAAAGCGGATGAAGGCATCTTTCTAGGTTATGCTATAAATAGCCATGCATATAGAGTTTATAACAAAAGGCTAATGATTGTTGAAGAATTTATGCATATTGTATTTGATGAAACTAATCAGTGTAGTAAGATCAACGACCTAAGATTGTAAATGAAGAAGATATGTTGCAGGAAAATCAAACTGCTGCAGAAAAGGAATCTGCTGTAGGAAATCAACCAATTGAAAAGGAAATTCAGTCGGCTGAAAAAGCTGCTGACAGTAACTTACCCAAGGAGTGGATTGAACCCAAGGGATTATCAAAAGACAACATAATTGGTGATATAAAACAAGGAGTATCCACTAGACAAAAGCTTGTATTCTTTGAACATGTTGCATTTGTTTCTCAAATTGAACCTAAGAATGTAAATGATGCATTAGGTGATAGTATTTGGGTTGTTGTTATGCAAGATGAGCTTAATTAATTAACTAGAAATGATGTGTGTATGACCCGTGAAAATTAAATTAATTAATTAATAAATGTTGGTGGTAGGGGCCTTTATGGCATTAAATATTGTTTGATATGATGTGGAAAAGTACTAGCTCAAATGGTTGAGAGTACTTGGTTGTGTGAGAGGACTTGGGTTTGAGTCTTGTGTATGCCAATTATGTGTTGTTGTTTTATTATTAATTTTAATAATATGTATGAGCATCGAAGTGGTAATGTAACCCTATACTGATGTGAATTATCACGAAACATGATATGGTTGAGTGGTTGTGTATTGAATTGAACATTGGCATGGTATGGGTTCAAACCTTGGTGAACCTAAATCTGACTCTCTTTTTGCTAACTATTAGTTGTAGCTTGAATGTGAAGAGGCAAAGAAAACCTAGCAGAAGGGCAGCCAATAGGGGCTAAAAAACCACCAAATGATGGCTCTTGAAAAGCAATTAACACCTCATTAAGGGTATTTTCATTTTTACACTTAAACCTCTATTAAGACACTTATAAAAGGCAAAATTTAGGTGGAAATAGGGTTTCTGCAGTTTGGTTAGCTTACCTATAGAGAGGAGAGCAAGATTGAGAGAGATTAAGAGAGTTAAGAGTTTGTGCAAAGAAGATTGTGGGAGCACTGAGGGGGAAATTCATTGGGGCAAGAAGAAGAGCTATATTATTACAATTTTTGCAAGAGGTCCAGGTTAGGGGAGTTGTCCTTACGCATGTAAGTTAACTGTTGTGTATGTTATGATTCTGGATCATTGCTCTTCTCAAATGAACTCTGAATGTTGTGCATTTCGTATATTATGTGCTGTGATTGTGAATTGGTTGGCTTGACATTTGGGTGCAAAGCCTTTAATGCTTTCTATGGGTAAGATGAGGGTTTTGGTACTGTTATTGTTGTTTATTGCCAAACCTTGCGTTTTGGGGTTCAAATATGATTAAAGTCTGTGCTTATGATTTGATTGATGAAACAGATTGAATGTGAATGATTCTATTGTAAATTGGCATGGTTTTCGTGATTTGTGTGCATGAATAGAGACGAAACTCTACAAGTTTCGCCCAAACGAGTCCAGCTTGCCTAAGCAAGAGTTGTAGAGTCACGTCTTGGCTTTTGGCTCCAACATTTTCGCTCAGGCGATCAGTGTTAGGGTTGAGCGACTTAGTCTCTCGCTTAGGCGAGAATGGGTCGCCTAAGCGAGGTCGCGATGAGACCTGTACATGTTAAGCGCGACTTTTCGTCCAGGCGAGGGGTTTTGGTTTTTGAGCGACAGATACTCTTGCTTAGGCGAGAGTGGCTCACCTAAGCGAGGTCTCGTTGTGGTCTGATGCAGTTTGCATCAAATTCTCATTCAGGCGAGGTTGGTGTGTTTTAAGCGAATGTACGACTCGCTCAGGTGAGCTGGACTCGCCTAAGCGAGATTGTGTGATGCAGCCACTGCTACACACTCGCCCAGGCGAAGCGGGTTAGCTTGAGTGAGGCTGAGGGGCTAGCTTGGGCGAGGGTCTTTGGCTTAAGCGAGAATGTTGCGAATTCTATGTTTGTGTGTGCTTTATGAGCTGGTTTGTTTTCTCTTTCCAAAATATAGGAAGTTATATGCATGTGTTTGTGGTGATTGGACTTGAAGGACTAAGTCCTTAGGATTTGGGATGTGCTTGGTTTGAGTCGCGAGCGAGGAGTTCGTGATGGGTGGACCGCATGCGGAATGTGAACAGTTTAGTTCATCGGAGGTACTCTCATTGGGATAAGTGAGCGAGGGGGTTCATCTTATGCTCAACTTGAGAATGCTATGAGCGAGGGAGTTCATAGTAGGAAAGGTGGGTATGCGTGTCCGGGTCCGAGCGAGGAGTTCGGATGAACGGGCGTGAGAGTCCGTGAAACAGGACTACAAGCGGGATAGGATTGTAGGTTGGACCACGAGCGATGAGGGTCGTGGAAGCACATTAAATCCCAGATTTAGAGTACATGCATGAACTCATATTGGTTATGAGTGTGGGAAAGTGGGTGTTTTTGGAATCCAATAAATATTTATGAATGGGCTGGGGGATTATTTCATACTTATTTATGTTTATGTGCATAGCTCACCCTATCTGTTTGTGTGGCGATGATCGGGTAATTTATTATCCGGGAGCAAATGATGTTTCAGGTGAGTCAGGAGACGCTTAGTGGCGGAGAGTGGACTCAGAGTACGAGGGAATTTTTATAACTGTTTATATTTAATTTCCATGTAATTTAATTACAATTTTTATGGATTTAGACTATTAATGTTTTAAAGTTTTAAAAAATTTCCCGTGTTTTTGGGAAATAGATTATTTAATAAATGTGGTATTTATTTATGCCTTGTTTAATTATTTATTTTAAGTAATATCCTACTGGGATTTTACAATGTGTCGTCTCTTGTTCCTAAAACTAATAAAATAAATGTGATTGGCACTAAATGGGTGTTTAGGAATAAAATGGATGAAAATGGTAACATTGTAAGGAATAAGGCTAGGCTAGTTGCTAAAGGTTATAATCAAGAGGAAGGTATTGGTTTTGATGAAACATATACACTTGTAGCTAGGCTAGAATATGTAAGGTTATTGTTAACATATGCTTCCATGTATAATTTCAAACTCTCTCAAATGGATGTGAAAAGTGCATTCTTGAATGGTTTCTTAAATGAAGAGATGTATGTATCACAACCCCCTGGCTTTGAAGATCACATTTATCCTAATCATGTTTTCAAATTGAAAAAGACTTTATATGGTTTAAAACAAGCACCACCATAGTGGTATGAGAGGTTAAGCAATTTTATTTTATTTAAAGGATATGCTAGAGCTGCGGTTGATGAAACACTTTTCATTAGAAAGCATGCAAGTTCAAGTATATGTAGATGATATAATCTTTGGATCAAATAATAACTCCATGTGTGAAGAATTTGTTGCAACTATGTAGGGAGAATTTGAGATTTCTATGATGGGTGAGCTAACCTACTTCCTAGGGCTGCAAAGTGAAGCAACTCGAGCATGGGACATTTTTAAGCCAGTTAAAATACTATTTTGACCTACTAAAAAAGTACAAAATGGAGGATTGCAAAGAGGTTGCCACTCCATTTGCTACAAATTGCCTTATGGATGCAGATGAGGTTGAACAACAAGTTGATTCAACCAAATATAGAGGGTTGATTGGTTCTTTGCTATATCTAAACGCTAGTAGGCCAGATATCCAATTTGGTGTTCTCTTGTGTGCAAGGTTTCAATCCAATCCGATGGAATCAATCTTCAAAGCTGAAAAGAGGATTCTCAAGCATTCGAAATAGACAACAAATGTTGGATTATGGTATCCAAATGAGTCTAACATTGTTATTAGTGGTTTTTCAGATTTTGTCTATGTAGGGTGCAAATTGGATAGAAAAAACACAAGTGACACATTCCATCTACTTGGATCAAACCTAATCTCATGGAATAGCAAGCAAGCATGTGTAGCACTCTCTACTGCTAAGGTTGAGTACATAGCAGCTGGACATTGTTGATATACATAGCTTGGATGGTGTGTTACTTGTAGATTTGATGAAGCTTTGATGAAGGTACTTGAAGCCATTGCCTTGGAACTATGCTTACATTGATGAAGATATGGAGATTTGATGATGCTCGTGTTGATCAAGCCTTGTATGCATGCCCTCTATTTGGATCAATCACGGGGAAAACAAGCTTAAAGATTGTAATTCATATTGTAGACCATTTAGCATTAATTAGATGTATAGGTTCTTTGTTGTCTTTTAATCTGTTGATATATTTTTCAATAGGTTAAATGGTGTATTTTAATCTGTTGAATGAATTTTTAGTAGATTAAAAGGTTAGCTGTAGTAGTCTTAACTGTGATTTATTCAACCAGTTGATTTATTTTTTAATCAACTAATTTCACGTATGTTAAGTGAAATCAACCTATTGATTTGAAAATCAACCTATTGAATTTCGTAACAGTTTGACTATAAGAGTTGTATTTTTCGAAGAGAGGTAGCAAGACCATTTTTGACCGTGAAATCATTTTGGAAACTATGGAATTCTCTCTCTCTTTGTTGTGTCTTTTAATCTGTTGATATATTTTTCAACATGTTAAATGGTGTATTTTAATCTATTGAATGGATTTTTAACATATTAAAAGGTTAGTTGCAATAGTCTTAACTGTGATTTATTTAATCAGTTGATTTATTTTTTGATCAACTGATTTCACCTAAGTTAAGTGAAATCAACCTGTTGAATTTCGTAATAGTTTGACAATAAGAGTTGTATTTTTCGAAAGAATGGTAGCAAGACCATTTTTTAGCGTGAATTTTGGAAATTATGGTCTCTTTCGTGATCATACAAATTGTAGCTGGTGAAGATTGATCTTGAATAAATTCTTTGAGGATTTTGCTTGATGTTTGAAGCTTGAAGAAGGTGGTTGTGGTAGGTAGAGTTGTACTACAACTGAGGTTTGATCTTTCTCAAGCTTTATGATTGTGCTTGGTGGTTTTCCAGGTCTGCAAGAGTTGTATTGTTGTGCTAGTTTGATTCTTGTGTGATTCAAGAGTCTTTTGTGTGTGTTTTTGCATATTTTGAAAGTGTAAGGGTGTAAACTTTGTAAATCTTTTGAAATAGTATAAAGTCAGGCTCAGGTTGCCTTGACAAACTGGATGTAGCTCAGGTTTGAGTGAACCAGTATAAAAATCTTGTGCATTGCTCTTTTCTCTAACCCTTCTCTCTTGCATTATAATGTAAAGTTTAAAGCATTATGATCTAAACCATCTTTTTGACATTCTTGAGTGATTTAGTGTTGTTTGCAACATTGATCATGTTTGTATAACTCACTCGAACCTGTCTTGACTGATCTTTTACATTGATCTTGCTTTAAATCACAAATCTACATTTTTCCATTTTTCCAGTATTTTAGTCGACTATTTTTGGGATTCAATTGATTGATTATATCAGTACTACATTTGCTTAATAAAATCAATCGACTAACTCTATTTTTGATCGGTTAAAAGCGTCCAATCCAGAAGTGTTTGCATCCTTACTTGTTGGTTGGGTTGATTTAATTAAAGTTAGTTTTAAGCTTTTAAGAGTTACAAAATTGTTTTTTAACTAACCAATTAAACCCCTTACCCTTTCTTGGCATTTCAACCATTTCAAAACTTACAAACATGCATGTGCTCAAATCATATGGTTGAAGCATCAACTTTTGGATTATGATATAAAGTTAGAGAAGGTACCTCTTTATTGTGACAATACACGTGCAATCAACCTAACTAAGAATCCAATTCAACATTCTAAAACTGAACACATTGAAATCAAGCATCATTTCATAAGGGATCATATTCAAAAAGATGAAATTGAAATCAAATTTATGAAAACCGAAAATCAATTGGAGGATTTATTCACTAAACCACTTGCACGTGATAGATTTAACAAGCTTAGAACTAAATTAGGTGTCCTTGACATAAAGAATGTATGTTGATTGGCTTGTTAACTTTATTAGATCATGTGCATGATGCATTTAAAGTGTTAAATTATGCATAATTTGTGAACTGCTAGTATTTCAGTAAGCTAAATTTGCAAAATAACACATATATTTAATTTAAACCATCAAAATCTACATAAGTTGTGTTTAGGAACTCTTTCAATCTGTTAATCCTCACAAAACAACACATATATTTCACTTAAATTGTTTAGTGTGAATTTCGTGTGATCTAAAATTTCTAGTCACCTAAAATTGCAAAATCAACACATAGATTTCACTTGAAACTGCCACTGCACCAAAAATTTATGATCTGGTACAATTATAGTCAACTAACTTTGTATTTTTATATGTTGATTTCACTTATGCTGATATGGATTTGCTTGAATTGATTTTAATTGATTGACCCAGTCAAAGTATCCATCATATGACATTATTTTGACTGTAGTAGCAGCATATAACAATTATTACATCAGTTAAAATCAACTTTTCAGATTGCATTGGCCATAAAGTGCTTTAATTGCATGATTTCCAATGTGCATGTTGTAAGACCCCGTCTGGATATGAAGGATTTTAAATAATAAAATAAAAATGTAATAATAATACTTCATTTATTATAAATCATTTTCCCAAAACCGTGGGAATTTAAAACTTTATTACACTGATAAAACCAACTCAAATCCAATTTTTATAAACACAATACATTATCAAAATCAGTCTCATTACAAAGCCAAGTTCTATAATTCTAATGATTAAATCCTTAAAACTCATAAAAATGATGAAACGCTGCCACAAATTTTTCCAAATAGCACACGCTCTGGATCTACGCTCCACCAGAACCACCTGCAACGTCATTTGCTTTCGTGTACCACGTACACGATCATCGCCAAACACACGCAGATAGAGTGAACTAAAGGAATATAAACATATGCAACAATTTATATAACAAAACACACACATTAAAGGAACTCCATTCGTTGGTCTCATCATCCATGATTACCACCATGTAATCCATGTTCCACGTCTTTGGTTGATAATCTCAAGCTATCGTTGCGGTCTAACCTACAAGCCACCACTTGTAGAACACATGCGGGAACACTTGCTATTCCGAGCCACAACTAAAAGAATGCTCGTATTACCCTCCATCCGAAGCCACAACTCCAGGAATACTCCAGCATCTGACCCTTAAGATATCGCCCAAAGCCTCGTAGACCACGCACATCCAAAGCAAGCAAAACACAATGTTTGTTTCTTGAAAAATCGCTTGGCGCTCCACACGAGTCGCCAAGTGCAAAAGGATTCCAGACCGCCTGGCAGGACAACCCTTATCGCCAAGCGCTACACGCTTCAATTCTCTAATGGGTTTGTAGCTATCGCCTGATGGTTATACACAACCGTTTGGTGCTACACCAGTACTTGCGCAATACTGGTTTATAAGCACCCAGAACAAAGTAAAATCAATCCATTCACATTTTATATATATATATATATATATATATATATATATATATATATATATATATCTATTCTTTTTATATATATATATATATATATATATATATATATATATATATATATATATATTCCCCCTTTAAATCCATGCTAGCATTCAATTCTAACTTATGAATAACGCATGCTCAAACAAATATAAGCAGCAACACTCTAACAATTTAAGCACATGAACCTATGCATCAATGCAAATTAATATTGACACACATGCATTCACCAATAACCAATTCTCCACATGTGACTAATCTAAAGGAACATTCAAATTGATATAGAGTTACCATATAACCTAATCATGTTCATTAGAAGTTACTTGAAATTATCAAAAGCTTATTCATGTATTTTAAAGACTCCAAAATCAGCAATATATGGTAACGTACATCTCTAGCTACTGACCTCCAAATCAAATCTCCACCCTTCAAAGTGAAGAACTCCATGTTATGGACCAACTATTAAAATTTCACCTAAATCGGACGGTTAACGAATCGGGAAATGCAGCTTTATGAAAACTGCGCGAACTAGAAAAAACGGTGGCACCTAGTGCCAAGAATCAGGAGCTTGGCTCCTGGCAATACAAACCCAGCTTCGGGCGGTTCCTGTTCCGCGAAAATACGAAAAACAAAATTTTTCGTGAATCAGAACACCACGCATCTCTGGTATGGCGCCTGGCGGCCAATTGGGTGCCGCTAGGTGGTTCCTGTAGTTCCAAGAATCCAGCAGCTCTTCCCTTGCGCCTGCGAACCTCAGTTTTTCCCAGTTTCCCCTGGCATGCAGATTTCCATCTATTCTCATGCAATCCAGCTTCTAATTATTGTGGTTCGTATCCTCAGCGCATCCATTATCAATTTTCTAAATTAGTTCAAACCCTAATTATTCTCGTAACATTCAACCCCAAGGATTTCAACTCTAACAAAAAGTTCATAGTAGGTTTAACAACTTTCATCTCCAATCCCATGTAATTCCACTTGCACGAACATCCACTGATCGATTAACGTTTAAGGAGGTTGTTTTCCTCAATCAACTCAACCTAGAACCCCAATTTCATCGAAATCGAGCAACGATGCTCGTGTCGCCTGGCGGGTCAGTCACTACCGCCAGGCCCTTCATCAGAGAAACCCAAAACTGAGTGATAAGTAACACCTCGCCTGGCAGCTCCTAGCTCACCACCAAGCGGTTCCTTGCAAGAACCCAAGAAATGCCTAAAATTAGTATGAGTCGCCTGACGACTTTGAATGCCCGCTAGCGGTTTCTGGAAAATTTCCAGAAACCTAGAATTTCAATTGCGACAACCATTATTCATATATATACATGCCATTCATAAAGCAATTAAATTTAAAATGCAAGACTAACGAGTTATAGCTCCCCTAACCTGGATTCCTTGCTCCAAAAGTGTGCAAAGTTTTGCGTCCTTGATCCTAATAGACCTTAGATCTTGGTTCCTCCTTCAAGACACCTTCTCACTCTCACTTTTCTCTCCTTGCACGCACTCAAACACACTCTCTACAACACTCACGTTTTGGTAGCTTCAGGAACCATTTCTCCCCTCTCACAATGCCCTTATTACTTGGTTAATTACTAAGCCACATTAGGTTTAATTGTCATTCAATGGCCCTTGTATGATGGTTTTCCAGCCCCCTTGGCTGCTAGGGCTTCCTTGCCCTTTCACCTTCATGCCAAAGGAAATTTTGGCAAAAAGATAATTTAATTTGGTTCCACCAAAGTTCGAACCCATAACCATGCCAATGTTCAATTCAATGAGCAACCATTCAACCAATTCACGTTTCATGATAATTCTTATAATTCTATAATTATATTACCAATCAACCTGATCAAGCATAGTTATTAAAACTAATTATAAATTAAATACCACATAAATGACATACATAGGACTCAAACCCAAGTCCTGTCACACAATCAAGTACTCTCAATCACTTGAACTAGTACTTTTCCATGTCATACATGTCAGAATTAATTATTTATTTAATTAATTAAATTTCACGGGTCTTACACATGCATTTCGTGTGAACTTTTTTTGAGTGGATAGCACATAAAACTCATGGGAAACACATCACTGAATGCTCTGTACTACATTGAAACTAGAATATTTGTGCAAATACATTGACTGATTTTAAAAATCAACACATTGATTCTATGAATACATGCATAAGCATCATGTATTGGCATTCATATATGCTAATAAGAGCCAAACCAAAATTTACCATGCCTAGAAGACAAAGAACAACCCCCTCAGATGAAGAAAACTCCACTCGACCTACTTCATCCCCTCAAATTGCCTTGAATCATGGAAGGCTTGAAGCATGGTTTGAAGTACATGAAGATAGGATCCAAACCTTCTTGATTGAGATCACTAGGAAGCAAATCATTCTTCCTAAGGTGATACGCTTGTCATGGCTGAGGATAGAGAATTTTGGCACCCTTGAGCAACATCTCAAAGCTCAAAAATTGAAGACATTCCTTGAACTTTCGAGCAAGGTCTATCCGGATTTGGTGAAGGTCTTCTATACCAACCCCAAGTTCAGCAATGGTATCCTCAAATCAAGTGTCAAAGGTGTTGAGATGGAGATCACTAGGCAAATATGGAAGGATATGGCTGGCCTAAGGCAAATGGGTGTGCAAGTTCACAAGGATGAAACTACTGTAGTGGATGAATTCAAAAATGTCCAATATTACAACCAATGTGTGCGCAATCAAGGTGAGTAAACTCGAAATTTCCATGTGGGAAGGCTTCGTGTGCAAGAAAGGTTACTAGCCATGGTGGTGACCAAGATTATCATGCCTAGGGATGTAACATCCTGACCGGATATTACGGATTTAAATAATAAAATAGAGAAATAAAATAATTACGTTGCATTTAATAAAAACCTCATTTTTCAAAAGCACGGAAAATTTAAAACTTTTATTACTTCCAATAATAAACCAAAATCCATAAATTATAACATCTGGAAATAATATAAAAGCATCTCGTAAGTGTTTACAAATTATTTCAAAACCATAGAATAATAAAAACATAAAATTCCCAAGCCATCCCCGCTCTATAACTAAGCCTCACCAGGACCACCTGCATCAACATCATCTGCTCACGTGTACTGTGCACACGATCATCGCCAAACACAAGCAGATAGGGTGACCTTATCAAATTAAACATATAATTATATATTCACATATATAAGACACTCATATATATATATATATATATATATATATATATATATATATATATATATATATATATATATATATATATATATATATATATATACATATATATATATATATATATACATATATATATATATATATAACACTACCATGTGAATCGTGTTCTACATCTTCTAGTGATTACCCCAAGGTGACTTGCTGCCATACCTATCGGCCACAACC
>Ga0214542_1007997_pt1 | contig 17929 bp, 7 predicted proteins | sample CNSS1metaG_FD_160096 | JGI IMG/M metagenome (GOLD analysis project Ga0214542, IMG submission 160096) | Root nodule microbial communities from cowpea collected in UCLA plant growth center, Los Angeles, California, USA - CNSS1 | ecosystem: Host-associated > Plants > Roots > Nodule | place: USA... | reverse complement strand
TCTCTATATTATATATATATATATATATATATATATATATATATATATATATATATATATATATATATATTAAGTCGAAGAAATTATTTATCACGTTTAATAAAACTTTTAAAAAAAATATATATATAATTATAAGCGAGGTAGCGTGATATGACCAAAAATAAGGAATATATGTATAACATTTTTTTAATTAGAAAAAGTTAGATCGTTGGAAAGTTTTGTGAGAAATATAAATATATAAATTTATTGAAAAATAATATTTCATGGAAATGTAATTTTTTTAATAGTAACAAAAAAAAAATCCTTACCAGACGTTCGTAACACTTAAAATTAATGATTCTGATTACAGTGGTATTCACTTATTTTCATATATTATGTTTCTTATAACCTATTCATGAAAATTTGATTTCGATCTCTTTTTCAATATTATTAAAAATTTATTTGAATAACAATAACACTGACGGATCTCAAACATTTGAGCATCTATATTATTAGTTTTTTTTTTTTCCTAAACAATTGTCTTTATATCAAGTGTTGATTTAGCTTATTTAAAAATAAGAACACAATAACGGACATGATAACAGGTAAACGGAATCTTCATTTCCTGTCATTTTCTCTCAATCATATATTTTAGCTTTTTCTGATATTTAATCATCATACAATTAATAACAGAGGTTTAAATAAATTCAGGAAAGTATCCTAAATGTAACATTTTTCTATCCTACATCCTTAAACAGAATGTGATAATTTAGATGCTGCAGATCACATTTTTTCAAGCTGTTTTAGAATAAAGTAATACATTCTAAGCTGACGGGTTTAGTCTTTTAAATAAAAATTTCTACTTAATTAATAGTATATACATAAAATATGAATTTAATTAAAATATATCGATAGTATATGTAAAAGTTGAATTTTTTTACTAAATATTGCTACTCAGTTGTTTAAATTCTAAAAAAAGCTAAAAACTTTCTTATCATCTCTAAGATAACATCCATATCCTTTACAAGCATATAAGTAAAATCAACTTCAAATATTTGTCCTTTAACAAACATCAAATAATCTAGATAAGCAGAAGATGAAATTACGACACAGAGGTTAGTATACATACCAATAGATTGAGTTGAAACTCTCACAAAGGCAATCTCAAATTTTCAACAGATAAATATAACATAAAGAAGTATGTTGCTTCAAAATTATATAATGTTTTCAATGTTGAACATGCAAAACAACATGTAGCTTGTATTGAGTTATTGAATTGTGAAGTCTCAACTCCACTAATGGTAAACACTTAACCTATATAAGGCTTTGCTCATTACTTTGTGTTGTCATAAGTGGAAGTAAATCTCTTATTAGATCTAAAATCTCTTCAAAACATTCATCTATATCTCATTGACCAAAACAATGTTTACTCCTTTTATTTTAGAAAAAAACACTAATGTCTAGCTTAACATTAGCAAAGAAAACTATACCAAATATGAGTAGAAAGTACTTATCACGTGTATAAAGATATGACTCGAGTTCAATGAGTCAACATTTTTAACCTTCAAATATGCATCGATTCAACTCACCTAGTCCTTTAACTTAGTTGGCCATAAGTTAAATTATTTGTAGTTAGAGTTACCAACTATCTAAAACACGGTTCAAATTATAGGTTTTTTTACGACCATTTATCATTTAAACAACAAAAAAGAAAAAGAGAGTTACTCAGATCCATTACAAAATAAATATTATATCTATAGTTGAACATATGCATATGAATGCAAGTTAAAGAATGAAAGCTCATAAGAGTTAATAGAATTTATAGTTGCTTCTTCTTTTCTTTTTTTCAAATGCATTTATGTATGTTTACATTTAATTTTTTTTTAAATAGTTTTAGTTTTTTGCATATGTATTATGGGTACGAATATTTAAGTATCCACTTGCTAATGAAATAGGTATAAATATCATGGTATTTGACATGCAAATACATGCTACTCATTTGTAATTATTAGTGAATTTTATTTGAATACTAACATGAAAGAATTTTCTAAAATTTGATTTATATAATCCTAATTTTTTTATTTAGAATGATGAAATCGAAGTTACTTTAATAAAGATTAATCTTTAAAAACTTTATATCTTAACGTTACTCATTTATATATATTTTTCTGAAAAACCAAATTTATTTGCATTAATATATTTTAATTAATAATTTGATTTACTTTTTTAAATTATTTTTTCATCCGAATTTATAGTTTTAAGATTTTTCTTAAATAATTTAATTCAAAATTTTGAAAAAATAAAATATAAAAAATATATGTGGATATTATGAATATATCGTAAATATGAAAGAATCAAGAATATTCAACAAAGAAATAAATATATTTTTTAGACTCAACGAATCGTGGATAAGTAATATCTAACCAACCCAAAATCCTACATTAAACTGAGTCGTATATTATATCTTGTTAAAACAAAATCATGTTTGTTTCAGTTAATTAATTAAGTAATTGATAGTAGATCAGGTGAGTAAAATGGACTCACTTTTAACCACCATTGTTTGAATTGTATGAACTCCAAGTGTTTCCAACCGTTAATTTCCTCTATGTCTCTTCCCAACGTAAAGGTATGTTTAATAAGTTTTTAACGCAAACTATTTAGCTTTATGTCATTTAGACAACGATGTTAAATAATAAGTTTTTTTTCTCACTATTACTGTATAATTTGTAAAGCAGATGATTAATTATCAAATAACTAGAGAGAAAAATGTAAGAAAATATATTTCTATAAAAGTGGTGCTTATATGAAATGGAAAATAAATTGGTTATAAATATATTTTACTAGTGCAAAATAGGCCTTTAACGTCAATTCAACAAACAATCAAGAAAAAAATGACCAGTGATATTTTCGAAATAAAATGTCAAAAATGACGTCTATCCACTTGAACCCGACATCAATCACCAAAATGATGACGTCAATGGACGTATGTGTTTGTAGCCTCGACATCAAATTGACGTCTGATAAGCACAACCTCGACTTTAATTTTGTTTTTACCTATAACAATGTGAGACTCATTCCAGTGCACTGTTCTTTCGTGGTCCTCTTCCCTGCCACTGCAGTGACAACAACGACCTTGTGCGGTGAGCTTGGTTCTTTTAAACTCAAATGTTTGTTGATTTCTTGCTTCACCATCGTTCTTGTGTTTTGAACTGATTGTTTTATGTATTTTTCATATTGCTTTAGGCTCCAACACTCCCTTTGTAGCAACGACGGTGACGAACCTTGCAAGCACCGGTGACAACGATAATCAACTAAGGTGTTCATTGAACTCAAATGCATGGTTTGTGGATGTTTTTGAACAAAAATTCTATGTTTTGAAGGCTAGTTTGTGGCGGTGCGACATCTCCTGTGGGCACCTTTCCGGTGGCAATATGATTTTGAGTTGTTATTTAGCTTATCTCCTTTTGAGTTTTAGTTGAGCTATCATCCATATATTGGTATTTCGATATATGTATAACTCAAGGTGAAAGATATTGTACTTTTATACAAAGATTATATTCATTCATTTTTAAAGTTTGAAGACTAAAATGTATAAAAATTTTAGACAGTAACGAATTTTAATTTTGCGTTAAATTTCATAGACTAAAAACATATTTAATATTTTATCTTGGCACCCCCTAAATTTCATCTGAAGATCCGCCACTGTCCACACTCTCCCCAAATTCATCTCTTTCAAAGGAACACAACCTTAGACTTACATCTCAAAACCATATCAATTATGTTAAAAATGTTTAAAAAAATATATAAGTACATGTAAAAACTAAACAAAAATCATGCAAAAACAAACAATTTCGAAAAAGCAAATCAACCAAATATTTTTAAAGAAAACTAAAACTAATAGCAAGAGGCAAAACATAAACCAAGTTTTTCTTTTATCACCAAAAGCATAAAACCTAGTAAAATTGTGTCTATTAATTAACATTCGCAAAACTAAATAAATTATCCACATATCGAATGTTTTCTCTATAAATGTGTTTAAAAGTAATATTTTTAATACATCTCAACCATATATCCCTTCGAATTCAATCAACAAACAATTTATTAATATAACATTTATGAATCAAATTTGTAGACTTATAAAAATGACATTTAATTTTATTAAAATTATTATTATATATTGAGTTTAAAAATATTTACGATATATAAGACGTTCGCTTTAGCACTTCCTTGCTTAAATTTCAGATTTCTTTAGTGGATTAATAATTTTTGCGCAAGTTATTTGTAATCGGTAAGAGGTCCACTTGATCTAAAATTCCACATAGAAAAATCAAACAAAATATTTTAGTTTTATATTTTTGATTTGGTAAACGATGAAAACATCACATTCCATTCATTCAACATCAAGTAATGAGCTTCAACAAAATTTCTTCGATTTTTGTTGTCCTTATTTCAATTTCACTTTTTTTAAATTAAATATTTACGTATGATTAACTCCAATCAAATCAACTATTGTTTGTTGAATTAATTTGAGTTAAGCTTTTCGTTTTTAAATAACACAAACTTCATGCAATCTAACCCAATCAAATTATTGGATTGAGTTATGAATTTAACTGAATTCAAAGCAACTCGAGTAGAATTAGTGTTAGTTAAAAGTCATTAAAAGTTGAAGTAATTTTGAGATATGTTTTGTGGTAATTAATTAACTAGTTGCTGGATATTTTAGAGACCGACAAGGCAATTAAACAAATGTGGCCCTAAACTCTTTGTAATTAATTGAGACCAACTTTTTATTTACCTTTCCAAGCAAAGATAAGAATTCATTGGTGGGTGATGGTTCATTAAGTTCGACACAGACATTTTGTGGGGACAATTTTGTTGTTCATATGTTTCTACAAATACGATTTTTCGTTTACATATTTCTGTGGCACATGCTAAGTCCTTAGTGGTGTCTGTACATGTATAGTGCATAACACGAGCATCATTAGTGGTTCTATAAGCATGCCTTCAGATATTAATTACAATATTTCTACATCATCAAATGCCTAATTAATCAATTTAATTTCAACCCCATCTCAAATCACTCCTATTCTTTCTCTTAATATATTCCTTTTTAATACATAATCTTCTATTTTAATTCAAATAAATTTAATATCTATAACTTAATATAACAATTATAATTGTTGGTTACGAATATAAAAAAGTATAACACATTTTAATTAAATAAAAAAAATTACATATAAAATGCATTCTCAATTTTTGTCTTTTCGTAGATACACTCGATCTTAATTAATCATCTATCTCATTTGTCTACTCTTCATTTCTAATATTTATGTAATTTTTCTTTTTTAAAAAAGACATGAACTTTTCATTATTTGATAATTACATAATATCGAAAATGTAATTTATACACTTAAATACACATACTTATTATGAAATTTAATTTTAATATAACTCATGTATGAAAACTATTTTCATAATAACTTTAATTATATGATAACGACCTTTCAGTTTGTATACTACGGTAGGTACATAAACTAGTTTGTTCCTGTGTTCTTTTGGATTATTACACCATTGAGAGTGAGAACACACATGGTTAATGCTTCCTATTAGTTTCTAATTATATCATTTTATCTTCTAACTCTTGTTTCCAACCACACAATAAAAAAAAAAGGGAAAAGGAACATTGACTTAAAACTACGAATTTAGAAAAAAAAAAAGAGTAAATGAGAAAAAGAAAAGTAGTAAATAGCAAAGGGTATAAACTATGCTGCTAAGGTTCGAATACCAAGGGCCAGATTTCGATCATGATCTACCCTTTTCTTACTACTTGCTTTTTTAAGTCTTCCATAGTATATGTACAAATATAAATATATATATATATATATATTTAGATTCTCTTATTTATAGAATTTCATGAATTGGTTGTGTGAATTAAACTATTGTACGAGGGGGTTTGGTTCATAAATTATTTATACGGTCACTATTATGTAGATATATATAAATATATATATATATATATATATATATATATATATATATGTAGGTATTAATTATTATGTAAAAGGAAAGGAAAAAAGAAAAATAAAAATTGTGGAGGATATAAGATGCAGTGAGGTATAGCTAACACAATGGCGTGAGAGTAGAAGAAAAGAAGAAAATTACGCGCGAGCTATCTATATATATTATTGTTGATAAATAAAGTAATTAGGCAGACTAATTAATTGTCGATATTATTATTAGAAACTATAAAACGGACCACACTTTATGATTAAATTAATCTCACATCACTCATCACTCATCCACCAGCTGTCTTTTCTTGGAAATAAATAATATCTTGAATAAATATTTATATAACGAAAATAGAGATGAAGAAAATGCAGAGAATGGAATACTGAGAAAGAACAGCAGAAACTCTCCAAAGTTGGAACCCAATCCAATCCCCTTTGAAAGCAAAAGGGTGGCTAGCTTTTGCTCCCCATGCCCCGCGATGATGGACACTTTGTCTAGTTAGACAGCACCCTTTTATCTACCACCCTAACTAGCTTCTTCATTTTCCCTCCCTCGTGTCACAAACCAAACCTTGTAGCAACCTCTTCCTTTGTCAATCATTAACATCCAATGGTACGGCAACAATGAAAATTGTTCGGTTTAATTTCATCTTTTCGCACCCGAGATAATAGATACATACATCTACATATATACCACTTTTCATGCCATCTTTCGTTTTTACTTTACTTTATATCATATTCTCGTTTTTCTCCCTTTCTTATAAGATCTTCTGTCACTCTTTTCTATCTCTCTTCTCTTCTCTTCTCTTCTCTTCAACAACCCCCTCCTTCTAAAGGTTCTCTCTTTCTTCCCGGTGTTCCTATATTTCAAGTTTTCGCGTTTCCTTTTCATCTGGGTGCTTTTTTTTTTGGCAATTTAGCGGCTTCATTAACTGAAATAACTGTCTTCTGGTGTGTTTTTTAGGATCTGTCACTAAGGAACTAGTATAGCATCGAATTAAAGAGTTCAGATCGAGAAACACAGACAAGTTGAAAAGAAAAAGGTTTGATACTGTGATTGTTTGATTTGTTTTGTTGGCTTGACCCGGTATTTTGCATAGACTTTTGAGAAAGAAAGAGCAACTGTATATGTTGTTATGTGTGCATCATCATTGTGGCAGGTTTTTGTCGTGCGGTCACGAGAAACGGAATTTTTTGTGTGACAGACATGGCGACGTACTTTCATGGTAGCGCTTCGGAAATCCGTTCCTCCGCTGAAGGGTTGCAGACACTTTACCTTATGAATCCAAACTACGTACCGTACTCTGACGCGGCGCAACACCCAGCGCAAAACATGCTCCTCGTCAATCCCAATAACGCTAGTAATACTAGCCCCACTTCCGCCAACGCGCTCAACTTGGGTAACTTCACCCACGCGCCTCCACCGCCATCTCCCAACAACCACCGTGACCACCACCACCACCACCTGATTGGGCTTACCATTCCCTCTTCAAACATCATCGGATCGAATACCGCCGCCGGAGATCACGCTCGCCCATCGTTCCTTGGACAGCATGAATTCTCCGGCTTTCACGGCGGTGCTGCCGCGGCGGCAACAACAGCGTCAACTTCTCGTTCTAACTATAACCTATGGGGTTCCATATTCGATCAATCTGCTTCGAATATGGTGACAACAACAAACACGCCATCTGAAAATATAGGGTGTGTTGCTTCTGCTGTCAATCCATCGACCCAGATTGGTTTCCACAGGCCGAATCATTTGTCGCTAAGCCTTTCTTCGCAGCAAACACCTTACAGGTCTTTATCCGGGGACGTTCATGCTATATCTCCGGCGAGCCTCGGCGGCGAGGATATGAGGGGTTTGCAGAGCGGGGTTTCTAACATGCACAGTGTTGTTTTGGGTTCCAAGTATTTGAAATCAACACAGGAGCTTCTTGACGAAGTTGTGAATGTGGGGAGGGGAATCTCGAAAGGGGAGGAATCTATGGAAGGGGCTAAGAAAGAGAAGATGAAGGGGAATATTGAATCAACTTCTGGGGTTGGTGATGGTTCGAGCTGTGGAGGGGAGAACAATGACGGAGGGAAACAAGGAGGTGAACTCGGCACGGCACAGAGACAAGAGCTTCAGATGAAGAAATCGAAGCTTGTGAGCATGCTCGATGAGGTATATCGTATGTTTGTTTAAATCAATAAAAATGCATGCACGTAGTAATGATTAACTTTCCACTTAATGATGCTTGGGGATTTGGTATTGATTTCCAAGAATTTATGATTCGTGACTCTACAAATGCATTGGTTTGATCTTGCGGAAAGTACTACTGTACTTGAGTGTGTTATCGCTTCCTTGCGGTGCGGGGTGGGTTATGTTATGTTACGTTATGTCACACTTGCTCATCAGTCCAACAGCATGGTTGATTCAGTACTTGAATAAAATTTGTATGATTCAGCTTTTGACTGTGGGACTGAGGAAATAATAAAGAATGTGACAGTGCAAGAGGGACTGTGAAATTGACAGGATTGTCACTCATTATTTGATCTTAGGGAAAGGGAAACTGGTAAGAAAAAAGTCACATTCCGTCTGATGAATGTCAGAGAATAATTTCAGTTTGGGCCCATTTGGGTCTGTTCCCAGTTTATATCTGAAACTCCGAACCCATTATTGATCACTTCCACTGTTTACATAATAATATTTCTTTCATTTTACACATTTTTTTAATCATACAAATTTTTGCCCTTAAAAATTGCATGAACACAACAAAAGGGTAAAAAGTAAAAGTAAAAAAAATGCACACATGCATTGGGACAAATCAAGAAACTATAGCTATTACTATGATTAACAAGTTTTTTTTTTTCTTTTGCTACGAATTGTTTAGGTGGAGCAAAGGTACCGACAGTATCACCACCAAATGCAAATTGTGGTAACATCATTTGAACAGGCTGCGGGTGTTGGAGCGGCTAAGTCCTACACAGCCCTTGCGTTAAGGACAATATCAAAACAATTTCGGTGTCTGAAAGATGCTATCTCTTCGCAAATCAAGACAGCGAGCAAGACCTTGGGTGAAGATGATTGCTTGGGAGTTAAGGTAGAAGGTTCAAGGCTTAGGTATGTGGATCATCAACTGAGACAACAACGTGCGTTGCAGCAGCTAGGAATGATCCAACACAATGCTTGGAGACCCCAAAGAGGCTTGCCTGAACGTGCTGTTTCTGTTCTTCGTGCTTGGCTTTTTGAGCATTTCCTGCACCCGTAAGTATTTCCTATCCAACATCATACGAACTAGTTCCAAGTTCTCATGTTTTACTTTATTAAAACTTTATTTTATTTTCTATACATATCAAATTTAAAGAGTATTTTAATACTTTAGTTTCATGTTACTTCTGTTTTTTCTTACTCAATTTTGCATTCGTGACTTGCAGCTATCCTAAGGACTCCGACAAGGTTATGCTGGCAAAACAAACAGGACTTACTCGAAGCCAGGTAGATATACATATATATGAAGTAATCAAAAAAAAAAAACGTGATACCATCAATCACTTTCTATTTTCTCTTTACTTTTTTAGCTACTGTATTCACTGTTTCTACATCCATTCAATAGTTTTGTTCTTTCCTTTCTTACCAAACGGATCCATGAGGATGAGATGAGTTCATATGAGTTTATAATAACGCAGGTGTCTAACTGGTTTATAAATGCTCGAGTTCGGCTATGGAAGCCAATGGTTGAAGAAATGTACTTGGAAGAGGTGAAGCAAGAACCTAACAATGGCTCACAAGACAATAACACGAATAGATCAAAAGAAAACAACAAGGAGTTATGGTCAGAAGCTAATGCTGCTACCCAAGAATCCGGTGGCGTGAGACTTAATCAGATTAACGTTCTCCAATCAAAGGCAGAAAGTTTCAACAATAACAACCAAACCACTTCCCCAACAGAGATCTCGAATTCTAATTCACTCTCAACATCTCCAATGGGAGGAGGAGGTGGAGGAGGAGGGTCTCTTCAATCTGGTTTCCATCTTGGGGACATGCAAAGTCCAAACAAACCAAGAAGCACTTCTGAAATGCAAAACTCTCCGGGTAGCATCCTTTCAGTGGACATGGAAATGAAGCCTCATGGAGAGACAAACACCAGAGAAGGAACCAACACAAAGTTTGGCATCGAAAACCATGGAGGGGGTTTTGGAGCATTTCCCATGGAAGACATTGGAAGGTTCCATCATGTGACTGAACAACTGGCTCCAAGGTTTCATGGAAACGGAGTTTCTCTCACTCTTGGACTTCCACACAGTGAGAATCTTACTCTCTCAGGAACTCAACATGGATTCCTCTCACCGAACATGCACTTGGGAATGAGAACAACCAACGAAAATGAGTTTTGTGGTACCATCAACACCCCAACTTCTTCTCATTCAGCCACCAGTTACGACAACATCGACATCCAAAACAGAAAGAGGTTCGCCGCGCAGTTGTTGCGGGATTTCGTGGCCTGAGAATTCATATTCTTAACTCGCTAGCTAGTATATATAATGAGATACCCCACAAAGGATATGAAGAATTTTCTTTTTCTGATGTTGCAATCCACACACCACAATGCAGTTCAGAGTGTTTTCTCACGACACACTAACTTAGCAGAAGAAAAGAAAGTTAGCAAGGAAAAAGAAAGAACAAAAGAAATGGAGAAGCATATATGAATGTTTGTTCAAACCCGAACACTGCTTCGTTAAGTCACGTGCATGTCCTAGCATGGGAGGGAAATAAATTGCTCCAATGTATAAAAGTGGAAACTGCTCTAAGATTATATATATGAACTTGCAGGGGTTCAGTTTTACATGCATGTTCTGATATGAAATAGTTTAATTGAATTATTCAAGTTGAGTTGGGGAAGGTATATTGTTGTATATGGTATTGGAAAGTAGCTAGGTTCATACAAGGAATTTGATGATTTGTTTGGATAGGTTATATGAATATATATATTGGATTTTGTGTATGCTTTTGGAAATGAATTATTTCTGCATGTAGTTTCTGTTTCATGCGTAAATGTATCTGCATTTGTGGTTACTATGTGATAACTAGGTACCATGCATTACATAAATTTTGTGGATGTATATGCATAGATTAGGATCAATTATTATGGTGCTTGATTTTGATAACATGTTATAGTGTATTTATGTATAAATAAACGTTTAGATGGGATTTTTATTATTTATCAAACTAGTGATTTTTTAGTGAAATTTTTCTATATAGATCATTTAAAACGAAATACATAAATGAAAAAAAAAGTTAATAATGTGAAATCAAGATTTCAAAAAATGAAGAAACACTACTTTATACCCCACAAGTTCTCTTCTATTTTTTTTTCTTTACATTTCATACAAATCACTTCTTCTTGTTTCAATCTTTTTTGTATAAACATATTTTTATATCAAATTGATTTGAAAAATTTGATTAATGAAGCTTTTAAACTCTTATGTTTTTTATTATTTCATATATAATCATATTTTATTTTATTTTGAGATTTTTTTTAGTAATTTGATTAGTGAATTAATTTTTTTTCTCTTAATTATATATATATATATATATATATATTTGTATTTTTTGGAATAATTTAATTATTAAAATTATATATGTAAATTTTATTCATTAAAAATATATATCTCAATATTTTAAAAAGTATAACAATATTTTAATATTTAAATTTCAATTAATTAATGAAATTATGAAAAATATTTAAAAAAAATGTTTACCCAGAAAGAATACATCTAAAAAAATTAAAAAATAAAATAAAATGGAATTCATACAGTTAAAGTAGGACTCTCTTAAAAATAAACAGAAAATGTGAAGTTGTGTATTCAAAATTTGTTGTCCATGCAATTTTCGGAAGCGTTTTTACCATGCATTCGTAAGAAATAAGATAAAAATTACATGAAAACACCATTGATAAAAACACATGACTTTTCTTACTTAAACCACTGAAATTTTTTTACTCATGAGAGTAAGCAAATACATACATAAAGTAATCTAAATAATTGTGATAAATTTAAATTAAAGAAAAATGTATTTTAAACTATTCAACTATATAAATTTAGATTTGTCATCATTTTTTTTGTTAAAAAATATTGTTATAAAATGAAATAATTTTATGTTGGATAAATTAAATAAATAATTTTTGTTTTACTTTTATTCGTGCTTTATTTTATGTACACGACTTTTTAGTTGGTACTATCTACATCAAATTGTTAACCGATGTAATAGCTTCTGGATAGTCCAGTAATACGTGATGCTTGTAGTAGTGATTTTTTTATTTGGTGGTTTGATTTTGGTTTTAAATATCATGAAAGTAAAATAATACAAATTTTTGTATTTACATATTTTTACAAACAAACACTACAAAAATATCAATGTATTTATACAAACAAATGCCGAAAACAAAACAAAAGAGACTTTGATAAAATTCATGACGGAGTTTTCCAAATAGTGATAGTCCCAAATGGAAAATGAAAGATTATCAAACAAATCTCAACGGTGTAAAAATGAACCTGTAAACCCTTACTATTTCATCACCAGTGATCATATTTTAATTACACGAACATTTTCGTTGTTTTTACATAATGAAAAATGAGGAAGAAATTTGTTCAGATACATGAAAAAGTCTTTATATCAAAATTTTTTTGTCTGACGTAAAATAAATTATTTTACATCGAACACTTTAAAGTATAACATAAATTACTTGTCCACGTCGGACAATAGAATATTTGAAATTAATTACTTCAACTTTCTTATAAAAATGTCACCACATTTTTTTATGTGACTTCCTCAGTGTTAATCATAAATTAGGTAACATAAGTGTTCATTTTTGTGTTAGTATAACGATTATAACAATACAGGATTCAACCATTCGTGTGTTCAATCCACAATCATTGCACCATTTGTGGGATTTTTCTAGAAAAAATGCCAGGGATATTCAAAACCAATTAATATTCCATATAACAAAATTAATAGATTGCTTTCAACTCAAAATATTACCTTAAAAGAATGAATATGTGATTTTTTTTTTTCCTTATACGTTGTTCTTTAGGTTCATCACCAACCAAATTTATTAAAATTCTAATCACTTTCTTGTAAATATTTTAAACTCATATTTTTTTTATAATTCGATCAATAAATATCAATTTATCTAATAAATTAAGATAATGTTGGAAGGAGAAAAGTCCAAAAAAAAAGGTAATAAATGATTTGCTTTGCATTAAATGGAATTATTGTAACGCCCCATTTAATTTAAAGCGCAAAATTAAAGGAAACCGGGCACACCACTATGCCAAGGGAACACCAAATAAAAAAAAAAAAAACCGACAAAAGAGAAAAGGGTAGCAAGGCTTTACATGGGCCGTAGCCCTAACGAAGAACATGAAGGAAAGAAATATAAAATCCAACTCCGATGGCTAAGCAGCGGAATCGCCATTTTCTTGTTGACCGCGGGAACCTCGCTCATCTGCTCCCATCAATTAAATTGATGATCATCACATACAATACAACCATACAACAAAACGGGTAAGCTAGAGCCAATAACATATTCATCATACAGTCAATTATATTTTCACCATCCCATACTTATGCAACAACCAAGCATGTCATGACTCTTCATTCAATACACTACGACTCGACTCGACTCGTCCGGATACGTATAACCTGGTCGGATTCAGCAGATGCTTGCACTTGTGGTGGATACCTCTGCTCACCCCCGAGCTATGTGTTACAAGTGTTACGATGGATCAATTTTCCCTCACCACAAGGTTAGCCCTTATGAATTTCAGGCCTCCTACTACTCTCACTACAGGAGTCAGTCCGCTCTAGGTGAGACTAACTGACCCCTTAGAGTATCAGGATGCAACCTTAACTTGAATCCTTACCTAGTTATACAAATGGGGCACCACCATGGACACCCACTACCAGGGGCCATGGGATTACGTCCCGACCACTGAAGCGCAACCCCGAAGATCTCACCTAGAGACCCCAAGGAATTTACACGCTGACACAGACCAACATTCATAAATCAGAAATAAAAGAACATTAAATCATATTTACAATTCCATACCAACCCCTGAGATTAATTCATCATACGTATCACATTTCGAATCCATACCTCTGATCATCACCACCCCATGAGTCTAGGGCCTCGTCTCATATCAATACCATGTTCCTTTAGTTTCAAACCACACATTCATCTCACATGCCAAGTTTCCCCCAACACCCATCATTCATCATTTATGAATCATGTCACGCATATATAGCAAACCATTAGGCATATATCCATACACATGTACATGCATCTCATCATGGTAGTCATACCCAAGCAATTCCAATCATAAGTGAGTAAATACACAACCCAACCCCACACTGTCTCGCCCAATCCCTCGCTCGGGCTGAAGGGTCTCGCTCAGGCGAGACAGTCTCGCTCAGGCGAGTCCCCTTCGCTTAGGCGAGGGCTCGAAAAGAGCATCAGGAAGCAATGCGGGATCTCGCTTTGGCGAGACCCCTCTCGCCTGGGCGAGATGCTCGCTCGCTCAAAAATTTGTGTGGGTCGCCTGGGCGACCTCTCGCGCAAACTGGTTTGGGCGAACCCCCGTTTGTCTCGCCTAGGCGAGACTGGCTCGCTTGGGCGAGATTAACAGGTCTCGCCACTGTTTCACCTGCAGCAACCATGTTTTTCAAACAAACCAAACACACAAGGTATTCTCACGCATCAAATCGAAGGATTAAACCATACAATCAGCAACCAACTCAACATAGACCAAAACGACTGGAATTAGAAACCCTAACTTCCCGTACCTGGAAAAGGGCTAACAGAACTTCGACACGGGACCTCAGAGCACAACAACTTGAAAGACGGACTTGCAGAACTGGCGAAACAGCGGAGGACACGATTATTTTCGAACTTTAATCGGTGGAAAAACGAATGTAAAACTTTAGAAGGTAAGTACAGTAGGTTTAGAGTCACTAACGTGGAGTAGAAATCACTACTTAAGCTCTTGGGACGAACTGGTTCGAGACGGGAACAAACCCTAACAGAGCTCTAGCGTACCAGTTAGGGAAACGGCTGAAGGTTCTGTGAATGCAAGGAACATGTAAGCATTAGGGTAACTGAAGCAAGTTTTATCAGTTGAGCCGGCTCTAGGCCCAAACACAAGGGACAGCCCTTTACTTTAGGGTAGAAGGTAATAAGCCAAAATTAATGGGCCTCACAATTGTTGTAATAAAAAAATTGCTGGACAAATATAAATTTCGCTCCAAAGATTGGATGTACGGAAAATTGATTTTTGTTGGCCAAATTTCAAGGATTCCTAAAAAAGTATTTCATCGCTTCATATTTTATATATATATATATATATATATATATATATATATATATATATATATATATATATATAACCAATGCAATTTTATCCGTAGATGAAAAGAAATTATAAATAAACTAGAATATTTGTTTCTTAATCTTTATTTATGTATTTTATTTTCTTCATGTATATTGAGTTAAAATAGAAAACCTGCAATTAAATACCTGCTGAAATTGTATAATATTGACAAAATGGATTAGACATCTGAGTGAATCATATTATTATATTATTAGTAACAGGGGCGTGTATATATATATATATATATATATATATATATATATATATATATATATATATATATATATATATATATATATTTGTGTGTGTTTTTTTTTTTATTTATATATTTATTTTTTATGTGTAAAAGTTTTTTTACAATTCTCTATAAATCTTAGCTCATTAATTCAACTAGAAGATAAGATGTTGGTTTCATTAAATTAGAAAAAAATTGTTAGCACAAACAAACTTTATGCAAAGATTTGATAAAACATAATGAAATTATTTTAAACTGGATTTCAATAATTATTCTAAAAAAGATATAAGAATATATCATAATTTAAATTGTTTATTATAATTCAAATTGTAGTTTATTTAATCATAGCTATTTTCATTAAAAATTTAATATATTTATAAAAACATAATGAATAATAAAAATATTAATATTATTTATCCGTCAGAATTAAGCACTTATAAATCCATATGTTCTTAATTCAAGTAGAATCTTCAATGTTAAGTTACTTGATAAAGCCTTAAATTGAAAAGGAAAAAACTTTTGAAAGTTGTTTCCCCATGTGCATGTACAATGACCAAGATGGTCAAAATGACTATATTTTTAACAATTTACCAATAAAATGAAATTATATAATAAAAAGTTATGATATCTATTGATTAAATCTTCAAGCACTAGAAAAACAATAGTGTATTAGTGATGAATATAATTTATCAATAATTTAATTTTATTGATAAATTATTAATAATAAAAAATCCATTGGACAAATAGTAGTTAATAAATTTTATAAATAAATTAAAATTTGTTAAAAATTATCAATGATCACAAATTTAGCGATACATATTTATGAATAACTAATTATTGTGACATCCCATTTAAATAGATTAATCTACTAAAACAAAACATCGCATAGTTATAATATTAATGAGCAAAACTGACAAAAGAAACAAGAGTTAAAGAATGTACTTTAACAGTCATCCTTAGGAGTACTTAGAGGAAAACCTGGGCATACAACCATGCCCTAACAAAACAATTCTAAAGTTTAACTGTTGTGCAAAAGGAATGCTCTAAGAGCATGGAATTACGAGGCACTAGGGCCATAGACTGCTCCTGAGAGTCACACAGCAGATTCCTTAAGCGGCACCACTGCTACCACCAGTCCTACTCCCAGAGTTTCCTCCATCTGCTCCCACCAAGGGTGATCATCGCAAAAGGGAAACACAACCGGAACATAAACAGAAAAAAATGCAAGGGTAAGCTAGTGCAATTTAATCATATTATGATACAACAGACAAGTGCTTAAACATTCCTTAACATGTAACACAACAAACACAGGGCATCATATTGTAGCAAACAAGCAGGACACTATGACTCAATTATCCGGATAAATATATTAGGATCGGATTCACTGGACGCTTGCACTCGTGGTGGCCTCTACTGCTCTGCAGAGCCATTACCAATGGGTTTCACCCTACCACACACAAGGTTAGTCTTTAAGCGTCTAAGGCCATTATCCTGCCATAGACTAGGGCCTCCCGCTACTCTCACCACTTGGGTCAGTTTGCTCTACATGAGACTCACTAACCCTTTAGAGTTTCGGGATGCGGTCCTTACTTGAATACAATCTTAATATATACACTACACACCACCATGAGATCTCCCCACGAGACTCATGGAATTACGTCTATCACATACAAATTTCATGTTTATCACATCCCAACCACCACTTCCATCACATACATTAAATTCTCATTTCACCCAACCATAACATAAGAATCCCATGTCATTACTCATACCAAACATACCAATCCCAGTGCATATAACTCATACAGTTACCCCATAATCGTACATGTTCGAGATAAATAGCTACACACAATGTAAATGGAGATGTAACACATAAATCTGCACAATTCTCGCCCAGACTAGAAGTCCTCGCCTAAGTTACAACAACTGTCTCGCTTAGGCTAGGCCTTCTCGCCTAGGCGAGGCCTGGAATAGTGGCACTCTGCGAGCATCTCGCTTGGGCGAGACCAGCTCGCCTGGGCGAGACCGTCCTTCGCCCAAAAATAAAACACCTCGCCTGGACGAGGCTGCGAACAGAGCACACCAGCTTCTCCTTCGAGAACTCGCTTGGGCGAGGTACTCTCGCCTGAGCGAGACAACGCATCGCTCAAAGACAAGGGCCTTTCGCCTGGACGAGTTGCTCGAGTAGAACCTGGGTGAGTCTCAGGCGCTCTCGCCTAGGCGAGACGAGCTCGCCTGGGCGAGATCGACAGTTCTCGCCACTGTCCCCACACATGCAGCAGAGTAACAGTTCAATCCA
>Ga0214542_1007996_pt1 | contig 17930 bp, 10 predicted proteins | sample CNSS1metaG_FD_160096 | JGI IMG/M metagenome (GOLD analysis project Ga0214542, IMG submission 160096) | Root nodule microbial communities from cowpea collected in UCLA plant growth center, Los Angeles, California, USA - CNSS1 | ecosystem: Host-associated > Plants > Roots > Nodule | place: USA... | reverse complement strand
CAAAATAAAATCCTAATCTAGTATTTACAAGCAAAGTGTCCTAGGCTAGGTCTTCACATCTTCTTTGGCCCATGTGAAGTTCATCTTGGGCCTTGCATGCGCATTTAAGGCCCATTCCTCTTGTATTATCCTAGCCATGGCTCTTGTTATTGGTCCCTTGGTTAGAGGCATCTCATCACACTTAGTTTCCCAATTTCGACAGTTTCATATTTAACTTTATTAAGATCAATACTTGAAGCTCCAGTCTATCCGAATTGCTAATACCAACTAAGATATTTTGTACCTTACTTTAAGTAGTACCTATGTCTCCCACTAAGCTTGCTATCATTTTTCCCTCTTCATGGCTTATAAACATACTAAACCAACGCATCATCTTATGCTCCTATCTTAAAGAAACGCTAGTATTCACTTTGACCTCCAACCAAATCCCATCAAAACTATACAATTTTGACCATATTACACACCCCATCAGTGTCTCGACAACTTTTACAATCTAACAATTTCATGTACTTAACTACAATTTAAGTGAAAGGCAACTCATACGTTCATGATCCCATGACCCCAAATTTCATCATCATGAATCCATTTCTTTCCAGAACAACTCTCGAGATCCAATTTACCCATTCTAGTCGCGCAGTGTTGTAACTTCTGCGCTGGCGCCTGGCGGCAATCCCTGTGCCGCTAGGCAGTGCATACTATCTGGGCATTTCCAGATTCCTTCCCAGAACCCGTAACCCCACCGTTCATCCTTCTTTGCTAATTTCTATCAATCTCCATTCAGATTCAATCACAATCAAAGTAATCCAAAACCTAATCACATTAATCACTTATTCCAGCTGCAAATTCACAGTATTTAGTGTCGAATCATACATCAAGATACCCCAACATTCACCCCTAAAAGGTTTTCATAGCACTTTATCAAATTGAACATTCAACCATATGAAATTCTACAATATAACGCCTTACATCATCAATTCTCAAGTAGGACTACATTTTTCCCTGATCAAAATCACTCCAGAACACACAGGACATCAAAACCGAGTCAATTCGACTCGCGTCGCCTGGTGGGTTTGATGAGTCATTATTTTCCTTCATTCCACTAGCCCTTGTGTACCCATTTGATAGTTGTTCAGTGCTTAATTGTTCATCTTTAGTGTGTTTTCATCTGTTGGGCTTTATTGGGTCACTGTTCTGAATTTGGGTTAATTTCGCATTATTTGACCTAATTTTCGTTTTTAATTATTTTTAGGTATTTGGGTGAAACAATTTTGGAGCTTGGACATTAATATTCAGTTGAAGAGAGTCGCCACATCATTTCCACATCATTTCCATGTCATTTCCACGTCATTAGAGTGAATGGGCCAACATTAGAGGCCCAAGAGTGGCATTTTTGTAAATATGAGTGGCAAGAGTGACAATTTTGTAAATATGAGTGGCAGAGTGATGGGATCACGAGAATTAGGTTTCTCCTTCATGCAAGAGCCGCACACTTCATCTTCTACCTTTCTCCAAACTCCATTTTCTCTCTCCAAGCTTCCATGGAGGTGCTCCTTGTAGTTTTTCACGTTTTTAGCTAATTTTTACCGTTTTTATGAACATTTGACAGCACCCATTGAGGGTTTTACGGTTTGAATTCGTTTTCTTGCTTGGGAAGTTCGTTTTGTGGGTTTTATAGACCTGGAACAACACCCATTAATGGGGTTTTCACATTTATATATGATAACACCGTTTTACATTCCATTGAAGCTTTGAAATCTCTCTTTTTGCTCTTAAATTGCGTTTTCAGAATTCATAAGTTAGGGTTTTTGATTTTTGATGTTCTGGTTCAGATTTGAAGTGTTTCATTCTTCCATTTTGATGTCTAGCTAACCCTATTGCATTGATTCCTTGACGAAATTGAAATGAAACCATGAGATTGTTGGTCGTTTTTGGGGTTCCATTCGAAATTGCCTTTGTTTCAGGTTGTGTTTAGATGATAAACACGTATTTGATGCATGCTTATTCTCAAATTCGTGTGTGCACATTAATGGCTCGTATTCATGCTTAATGTTTATAAGTTTAGTCACAGCTTGCTTAAATATGTGGGTGTTAATTGTCTGAAATTTGTTGTGCTTAATGACAATGAATCCATGGTAATTTTTGCTTAGTTGATTACTTAGGATTCATGAGAGCAAATTCGAATAGAACAATTAATTTGGTAATGTGTGATTGGTGGACTTTCAATTGAATCAAGGAATTATTGTGTGTTCATATAACTGTTAAATTTATCTGCGAATTGAAGTTTGTTGTGAATCGGAATCTGCCAACCCCCCCCTTTGTTATTGTTGCGTTCATCTGGAAATTAAAGCTTTGAATGAAAATATTGGTCGTTAGGACAACTTGGTTCACTTTCATATACTGCATTTTAAGTGTTTTAATTTGGTGGGGTACGACCTCTATCACCCAGCGGGTGTTCATCACCGCCAGGTAGTTCATCACTAAACCCAGAAACTGGGTTGCAGGTATGTGGCGCCTAGCGATACAGGGATTCACTGCCAGGCGGTTCCTCAGGGAACCAAAAACACACTAAACTAGCATGTGCCGCCTGGCGGCTATGAGCAGCCCGCCAAGCGATTTCTGGAAAAATTCCAGAAACGCAGATTTCAATGCAATTAAGAAAAATCAAACATATACATTCTATACTCATACAATTATGCATAAAAACTCAGATAGTACGTGATTCAGCTCCCCTAACCTGGATCATTTTGCTTAAAAGTGAATTACTTGAGTGCTTCCAATGATCACCAATGACCTCCCTTTTTGGTTTCCTCTCAATTCAGTCTTAGTTCTGCACTAAACTTCACCGCTCTCCAATTTTCGTGCTTTGTTTCTGGGTATAATTTCAGCCTTGCAAAACCTTTTCTAATACCTCACTTTTGCCTTTTAAATGGTGCTTTAAAGCTAGATCAATGATCAAAAACGAAAATGCAACTTAATTGATTGTTAATGGCCATTCATTGTCCCATTATGGGCTGTTTTACAGCCACTCTTGGCTGCTAGTTCCTCTAGGGTTTAGCTTAACCCTTCACATTCAAGCCAAAGCCAAAAATAGCCAAAAATAATGTTTAATTTGGGTTCTCCAAGGCTTGAACCCATAACCACACCAATACCAAGTCAATGCTAAACCATCATGCCAATTCATGTTTCATGCGAACTAATACAATTTAAGCATTATATCATGAGAAACGTGATTAATCATATCATTAAAATAATAATAATTAAATAACACATAAACGACATACATAGGACTTGAACCCAAGTCCTCTTACACATTTAAGTACTCTTAACCACTTGAGCTAGTACTTTTCCACATCATATCAATCAGAATTTAATGCCATAAAGGCTTCTACTACCCGCATTAATTAATTAATTAATTATTTAATTAATTAAAATCTGCGGGTCTTACAGTAAGAGGTGTGTGAGAAGAACTATCTTGCTCATGACCCAGTGGTCACTACGAAGGCCCGTTCTCTAAGAACATCAAAGGTTTCGTTCTTGTGAGCATCAACTAAGAGTGTTTAAAGATCATTCAGAGTTGGAAGAGTAGAGTTGCACGGAGGAAGTGAGAGAAGAGAAATAGGAGATGGTTTGAGATATGATTTCAAGTTAAGATGTCAACCTAGAAATGAGAAAGTAAGGGTAGATGCTTCACCAGAGGAGGGGATTCGAGATCTTGGTTTGATGAGGTAAGAGTAAGGAGTTGGTAGAGAAGTAAGTGTCTGAGTTGGGAGGAGAAGACGTGAGAAGGTTTCATTGGTCTACTCATTTGACTAGGACAAGTGAATTTCTCAAAAAAGGTTTGGAAAAAGCCAAATTGGGCAATCTTAGTTTGAGGTGTATCGTAGAGTTGCTTGGTACAAACCAAACTAGAAATTTGAAGTCAATGAAAGTTATGGTCCCAAGGTTTTGTGGAATGATGGTTATAAGTTAAGGGATCAAAGATGAAGAGAGGATGCCAAAACGATATGGTGATGGAAACAACTAAAAGTTATAAATTGGAAATAGAATAACTCGGTAGTGAACTTTGTTGCCTTGGTTGAAGCCAGGAAAGGAAGATAGATGTTATAAGTGTCGTTATGCATAAAAGTGGTTAAGAGTGTTGGTTGTGGTGCAATAGTGATAATTAACATGCTTTAGTTTGAGACTTGAAGTTATCTAAGACTTTGGTAAAAACCTACAAGGGTAGTGGAGAGCATATCGTAAGTGAGTCAGTATATCAGATACAAGTTGGTTGGGCAGGTATGGAGGAGCATTCCAGTTCTAAGGTTGCAGGTTGGGAGTTGCTTCGAGAGTAGTGACTAAACCAATCTACACAGTTGAACACATATCACTTAGCACACAAACAAAGTTTCCGGTGACTATAGGTGTTGGAGTTCTTAAATCAGTTGTGTCTGAGTGGTGGTTATCAGAGAAAATGAGGAAAACATAGTTTTCTTCCTATCTCATCGGTGAATTTTCGAAGTCGAAAATTTTTGTTGTTGGGGAGAATGTAAGACCCATTTTTTCTGCCTTAAAAGTTTAAGGGCCTAGCCCCATCTGTTGGGCCTAAGGACCAGCCCATAGGATGCCCCCAAAGACTCACTTTCAGCCTTTTGGTTTCTCATTCTACAATCTCTTGCAAAACAGCTCACTTCCTCTTTTTCTTCTTTCTAACATAGAGCTTTGCTAGGGTTTGATCAAGGCTCTCCTCCGAGGTAGCTAAGCTCCGTTTATTCCATATAAGTTAATCCCAACAGGTATTTTCACTTCCTTAGCTCTGTTGTCGTGGGTTCGACTAGGGTTATCTTAGTAACATCGTTTTTGTTCTAATGTCAGTATTTCCTGCTCGCAAATCAGTTCATGGAGCTGTAGTAATCGTCTATTGTGTGCTTGTACCTTTCGCTAGCATCTGTTCAGGTAAGGGAAGCTATACTTTTCATGCTTTTACAAATACAGTACTCGGTTTATTTCTATTTAGTGCTCCAAATGATTTTAATGTGCATTTAATGGCATGAAAAATATTTGTATGTTGTTCTGGATGGTTTTCTGTCTTGGCACGCACGATAGTAGGAGAGGTTCTGCTGCACTCGCCCAGGCAGGCTGTTGGTCGCTCAAAACGAAAAGCTCTCGCTTAAGCAAAGAACTCTGGCCTGAGCAAGAACAACTACAACCCACCCTTCTCTCTAATTCGAGGGCTCACCTAAACGAAGGTCACTCACCTGAGTGAGAATAGTGTCGCCTGGGCGGTATGGGCTAGCTTGAGTAAGACCTCGACGTGCCATCTGTATGCAGTCTCGCCCAAACGAAAGCTGGTAGCTTGAGCGAGGGATCCCTCTCCCCTGAGCAAGAGCTCCTTAGCTTGAGCAAGATAGACAGGGTTGGTTGGATAGGTGTATGTTTCACATGATTGAATGATTGGTTGCTTTAAACAGTTCAAGTATGATGCCTTATATGTTCTATATGTTATATTGGGATCTGGGATTGATGAGCTTGGCATGATATGCGTATGAAACATGGTTGGATGGTTGGTTGTATATTGGCATGGGATTGGTATGCATGATAATTCTATGATTGGGTTGATGATGCATGATTATGGTATGGTTAGGACGTAATTCCATGACCCTTTTGGTGAGAGCTTATGGTGGTGCCACATGGTCAGGACGTAATTCCATGATCCTCTTGGAGAGAGCTCATGGTTGTGCCTCATGGTGAGGACGTAATTCCATGACCCTCTTGGTGATGGCTTATGGTTGTGCCTCATGGTTAAGACGTAATTCCATGATCCCCTTGGTGGAAGCTCATGGTGGTGCCTCATGGTCAGGACGTAACTCCATGACCTTTTTGGTGGGAGCTCATGGTGGTGCCTCATGGTTAGGACATAATTCCACGAAGGTGTCGTGGTGGTACCTCATTATATAATTTAGTAAGGATTCAAGTAAGGATTGCATCCTGAAACTCTAAAGAGTTAGTTAGTCTCACGTAGAGCGTATTAACTCGAGTGGTGAGAGTAGCAGGAGGTCCTAGTCTTTGGCAGGATAATGGCCTTAGATGTTTGAAGGCTAACCTTATGCGTGGTTGGGTGAAACTTATTGGCATTGGCTCTGCGGAGCAGTAGAGGCCACCACAAGTGCAAGCATCCAATGATTCCGACTGATTATATGTATCCAGATAATTAAGTCTTAGTCTTGCTTGTTGGTCATCGCATGCTTGGTTTATTTATGAATTCTTGACTTTTAAATTGTATGAAAAAAACCTTTTCACTCTAGCTTACCCTTTCTGTTTGCTTATGTGTCTCGTGTGTGGTTTTCTCCTTTTGCGATGATCATCAATTTATTGGTGTGAGCAGATGTGGGAACTCTTGGTGATCGCAGTGGTGACGGGAATGTTGTAGCTTAGTTGAACATGGTTTGGTGTTGGGCTCGTTGTTGAGCCCACGTTGAAGAGTTATTATTATATTGTAAACCCTCTCTTGCCACTTGGTAGACAAATCACCTTTAGCACATGACTCTTTATTAGTTCGTAAGTTAGAGTAAGTTGGGGTTTTGATATTCTTTTTATGAAGACACATATAGGGTTTTTTGGACTATAAGTAGAGTCTCTCTTACATTGTAAAAACTATTTTTGAGGTTAGAAAAGTAATGCTGCCAAATTTATGCTATACTACTTGTAGAGAGTACTTTGCCTTAGAATTTAGTTTAACTTTTCTTCTATAGCTTTTGTCCAAAGTATTTTAGGGAAGTAATTTTCCCATATCATTAAGCATTGTAGCAGTGTCATAAGTGTATAAAATGAATGTAGTAACTAATCCTAAGTTAGTCTAACATCTAACAGTAGTACCTAAAATGAGATGGAAGAATTATATACAAACAATTTGATGTAATTCCTAAGAGAAAACTAAATGCACTTTAATTATTTCATGAAATGCTTATGTGTCTTGACATGGAGTTATGCATGCTAAGTTTAAAGAATATTTACACTCCTAAATGCAACTAGAATCTATGACTAATTATACTTGAAATTATGCAAAATACCCATTTTGAACTAAGTGCAAAAGAATGAAGAAATTGAGTTGGTGTCTTCATGAAAGGAGGTGTAGATATGAATGATCGAAACACTATACAATACTAAAATTTATGAAATGAAACTGAAACTTTAACAAAAGAACACCTAAATTGAAAACTCCCAAATTATAAACCATAGTTAACAAAAATAACCGTCAACTAAAATTTTGTAATTTGTACTTTTAATTTGATGCGAATTGAATCTTGGAGGTTGTTGAAACATGTATAATTTAGGAAAAGCACAATTCGACAATTAAAATGCGCGAGAAATACAAAAACATTGTTTAATGAATGCAGTAGTTGCAATAACAGTTTTAACGGTCAAACCACATCTCGATCCCTATCCAAGTTCAACTAGATTGAATTTTTTATGTCCAAAAGGCTCTTTGTGTTTCTTGAATGAAAGTCTGGCCACTATGTGTTCACTAGATTAGAACAATAGCTATGCAATTGTTACAATTCAGCATTATACAAAAACTCAATGATGAGCCATTATTTTCGTCTATTATTAGTGTATTTTCATTTATTGGGCTTCATTGGGCTAATAATTTGAATTTTAATTAATTTGGATTTACTTAGTCTTATTTTTGTTTCTTAATTAATTTCAACTTTTGTTGTGAAGCATTTTTTGGGCTTGGACATTAATTTGAGGTTGAAAAGAGGAGTGTGCCACATTTTCTATGCCACTTCAACACTATTTCCATGTTGACATTTGAGCTATAGTGACCGTTTTGTAATTCTACAATCAATAGTGTCAGTTTTGTAATTAGAGGCATGTTTGTGTGATGTGACCACGAGTTTTTCTCAAGGTTTTAGGAAAAGAACCCCTCTTTTCCATTCCATCTTTTGTTTTCACATTTTTGGAGCACCATTGAAGACCTGGAGGAGATATTATATTTTCACATTTTTGCACATTAGATCTTGTAGGAATTGCATTTTTGCACATTATCTTCTCTGTTCCGTAATTTCATTTCCATGGCTTGCTAAAATCTTTGTATTGATTCCTTCAAAAAAATGAAATGAGACATTGAGGTTGTTGCTATAATGCATTTTTGTTTCAGTTTGCTCTTCATTCTCTTCAATATGTGCTTATTAGAATGAATAAGAAATTCAGTGATGCTTAATCATGGTTTAATGTTTCTGCACTTTAATCAACCCCTTGTTCGTGCTTAATGAGTGTGGGTAGTGTTAGTTGTTTAATTTTTGTGTGAGAAGTTTAATGATGTGTGCTATGCCCAATTGCATAATGAACTTTTGTTAATCTTCGCTTAGTTGGTTAATTTTGGGTTTCATGAGAGTAATATGGATAGAATAATTAATTTTGTGACTTGTGATTGGTCAATTTTTATTGGAATTAAAGAATTAATACATTTTAACCAATGTTCATTGAATTTGTCTTACATTTCAAATCTATTTCGGTGTTTTATAAATCTGCCAAACCCCATCCCCTCTCCCCCTACCTTTTGTGTTGTGTTTGGATCTTATGAATGATAATATTGATCACTGGGAAACGACTTTAGGATAACTCCTGAGTACAACATTTATTTGTTTTATTTGAATGAAAACGAAAATCTAGTTCGCAATGTAAGAAATTGAAAATGCATTCTTGAATTATGCTTCGATAGAACAATCAGTAAAAAGAAAGAATAACAAGATATGGATGGAATAAATAATGAAATTTTATAGAAAAAAATGGATTCATGACCTAAGTCTCACTTTGTAGTACATAGATCACAAAAACAACAATTAAATATAAAAACAAGTCAAACATGAAGCTCAAACACTCGTAACTAGCTTTGGAGTCTAGGATTCTTTGCATCCTCATGGGAAAGTCTACAATATAATGGTAGAAATGAACATAATGCTATGAAGGTTGTGCATCTCTAGCTCTCCATGCTCCAACAGATCTGAATTTTCCTTTCTTTGCCCAAGCTTTAATCTACAAACTCCTAGAGAACTATTTTTTCCAATTATAATTTCCCACCTAGTGACTTATTCTATCTAATGCTACAAGCCTAAAAAAACTTACTACAATAGGTCAACTTAAGTGTAGTTATTCCTTCCAAGCTCAAATGCTTCTCTTAGATTAACAAGCATCTTTACAGTAGGTAATGGTTCTCCCTTTCCACTTTCTATTAAAGGTTGTTGCAGCTGGTAGTTTCTTACCAATGGAGTTCTTCACTAGCTACAGTAGGTATCAACTTATGGGTTTAGTACTTCCTAAGTCATGATGCATGAAGTTTAGCAGTTGTTACATTCCCAATTAGGTGCAGGTTGATCTCGATTTACTCCAACTTTGGTATATTGTTCTCCTTCAACTATAGGTCACTTTGCTTAGCCATTATGAACATGGTCTTTCAACACCCTTGTCTCACTAGCAAGTGTATTTTTGGTGTCCATTACCTTTTCTATAGCTAACATAACCCTTGATTCTGTGTGTTGCATTTTATTTACATCTTGAGCAATTAGATGTTAAGACTGTTTTTCTTCATCGAGAACCTAAAGAAATATATATTTCTCAAACCAGAACTCTTTAAAGACAAAGAAAACTTCATTTGTAGGTTGAACAAATCTTTGTACGGTCTAAAGTAGAGGCCTAGGTGTTAGTATAAGGGATTTGATTCCTTCATCAATAGTCTCGGTCGCAACAAACTGAGTTCATACCATTGTAATATTACAATAGGTTTGATAAGGATGATTTTATCATCTTGTTGTTGTATGTGGATGACATGTTAGAGGTAGACCCACCTCCTTAAGAATGTTCTACTTGTAGAAGACACTCTAACACCCAAGTCAACCAAGTGCATCAGCAAGCAATAAATGTGGTAATTAATGAACATAATTAACATACCTCGTAAAATGTGTTATTTATAATTAATATTAGTCATAGGCCTTTACCTAGATGGGCTTGGAACAAATGGCCTAATTACTTGTTAATCCTTAATTATTATGGTTAACTATGGATTATTTTGACCAACTAACTTGTGTGATGTCGTCTTAATAGTCAAACATCTATTTGGCTAGGAACAGGTTCTATAATGGTATGGCCAAAGGGTACTTGGTCATATACTGTATACTAGTCCCCTAGGCTTTACATGCTACATGTTAAAGGCTTACAAAGAGCTTCAAGGTGTCGTGTTCAATGGTCGGTCTTTGGTCCTTAACTTGTCGATCATGATGTTATAAGTCGATTTTCTTCCTATTTTGCAAACACAATTTGTATTCTTTGGCTATGTAGTCCTTTATTTATAGTAACTCCAACATCGAGAAGCGTGCCAAGAAGAAGCTTGAATAATGAAGTGTTAGATTTGATGTTGTAGGGGAGATAAAGTGTGTGAGACTATTGTGTTGCATAAGAAACGAGGCAATGTTGGGAATGTGCACAATTGGGACTCTTGGCCTTTAGATCTAGAGAGATATCATGGTTGAGGAGAAAAGGCAGGAAGGTGAAAGGTTACGAATATTTGCTATAAATAGGAGGCTAATTTGCCTCAATCAGGCACCAAGTTTTTGAGAAATTTTCTCTATCATCGATAACGTTGGAGGAGAAGTTTGTCTTGTAAATTCCGACTATTAAAAGTTATATATGTTGCATAGTGGGTCAAATATGGGTTCATGAGAGGAGTCACATAGTTAGGGTTGGGCAAAACATACTGAACTGCACTGAACCATTAAAAGCTACAATGAACAAAAAAATAGTTTGTCTTAACTACACTAAACTGAAAAACAATTCAGACGAACTGAACTGAAATGTTTTTTTGTCTAACAAACTGAATTGAATTGCACTTCACTATAATATGAACTGAACTATTATAAACTGAACTATTGTACAAACTGCACTATTTTAAAACTGAACTGCATTAACTAAACCACACTAATTTTGAACCAAATCTTACTATTTTTGAACTGAAATGTACTTCATCATTTCAATTGTTAATAAATTATTACATCAATTTAAATTGTTGAATTTTTTGTTCGAATTTTTTTATTGTTTTGTTAATAAACTTAACAAGTATATTAATAACGAATTAAGTTAAAGTATTTTCTATGATATTTATTCATGTACAATAGTTTGAAATTAACGTTTATTTGTAAGTAAAGAGTATTTTATGTATTTACAATATTTTAAATTTAAATAAAATATAAATTTAGTTAAAACATTGTACATTTAAAACTATTAATATATATTTGAAGAAAGAAATACAGAGATTGAAAAAATAGTATAAAATTAGATATAATATGATATGATTTTGTTACGTACTAAAGAAATAATAAAAATAAAATTTAAGATATTATTTATAAAATTTAATTCTCCCACTATTATACCATCTTCCGTGAATAATAGTAATTGTGTGATATATAAAAAAATACAAGAGAAAAAGAGGAAACTATAATTAAAAAAGACAGATTTTATTTTATGTTCAGTATAAAAAAATATTTAGAAAATAAGTGTCGGAAGTATTAAATTTTCTTTATCATATATAATTACATTAATTAATATAAATTATATATAACACTATTTTTTATAAAATGAAATAAATATTATAGGCTAATTTTTATAATATAACCATAAAATTATCGTTTAAATTTATTATTATAATATAAACTAAAAAGTGTTACATACTTTTTCTTATTTTTTATGTGAAATGAAAAAAAATAAAATCAAAGGACAATAAATTTTGTGCATAGTTACTGCCGTATATGAGATGAAGAAATATAATGATCGCCTGTACATTACTAGTACTAACGAAGTGTGAAACACAAAGAAAAAACTAAAATGCAGTTTAGTAAATAATTAATTCATTTAAGTTCAGTTTTTAAAGACCGTACTGAAAAATAATATAGTTCAATTTTAATACAACTAATTTAATTTATTTTAGTATAAAATAATACAATTAACTATAGTAGAGTACAGTTAAATTAATTATGCCGAGACCTAGATATCGGTAATGTGGACAAATTACTTGTCAAACGTAAAGACGTATAAAGGTGTTTGTCAAAGAGTGCGTATTGAGAAAGTCTAGAATTATAAAATTGGAAGTATGAAAACGTTACAAACCAAATAGTTTAATACAGAATATATAATAATTGTAATAATATATTTACTCGATATTAAATAGAACACAAATAAATTAAGTGTACGCGATAACTAATTAGTTAATTACAAGTGACGTTGAAGTCACAAATCATGTCTTCTAATTAAGAAAAAAAAAAAAGAAAAACCAAACTTTGTGTTTGTAATACATCTTGTCCCGATATTCTATTCAATTAAATAGAAATTCAGACAAACTACTCACCTAGAAATAAATGAGCCACATGACTCATTCAATACTAGAAAAAAAATATCAAAACTCACTCATTAAATGCTACAAAACTAGAAAAAAATATCAATTCCTTTCCCAATCAAACGAAAGTGTGTTTCTATCACACTAAGTTTGTCTTGTTGTAAGAACTGAAAACGAGAACTCATTAACACATTTTGTTAGAATCTGATCATGTGAAGGTACATAGTGAACTTCAAGACACTGTAAGAACACTGTAAGAATGTTATCATTTTAGCTAATAAGAAGCTATTAGAGTTGGTCATTTCCATTCTAAAAGGAAACAAAATAAAATATAATATTAAAAAGCCAAGCACACTCTAATCGGACAGAAATATTAAGTATAAAGAAAAATTGTGTAGACCTAACCATGCTAATAAAAAAATTTTATTATTTTGAATGTGGACCGAATCGACTCTAAATAGACACGACATAAAACATTACAAGAAAGCTTAGCTTCAAAATGTTACCAGATGGTGGTGAAAGATGCTAATAGCATCGCATAAACGTCCCTGCAGTAAAGTAAAGAAAAAAAAAATCAAACTTTTAGCGTGAGCTTAACCCACCTTCTATCCACTTTAAAATAGTTTTAAAATTTTAAAAATAATAGAAAACAAAAGGCTGAGCTAAAGTAACACACAACTTCGTTTGAACCTCGCCCTTAACTTGAAGGTTATGCCATCCTAAGGTGCTGCTAGATGGAAGGATCTTATCAACGTCCATGAATGAGAAATCATAGCATAGATCAAACTGCCGAATCGAAAAAATTGAAGTGCTATCATATACCTTTGTATCGACTAAGTTCACGAGTTGGAGATAAGCGGACTCGAACCGCTGACATCCGCCACAGGGTAAACCACTGCGTCTCAGGCCCCGACTGATTCTACCATAGAGGTCAACGATAGACAATAACTCCCCCCCGAACACAGCTCACAACTTTCATCGTACTGTGCTTAGCCTGCCCTTCTTTCTCATTCTCATATATATAAAAAGAAAAACACGTGCCTTTCTTTCTCATCGTATATATGAAAAAAAAAAAGTGTCGTGATAAGAGTGGTGCACATAATTATAATAACACGTTAGTGTAACCAACATGTTTATATTAAATTTTAGAATTTAAGTACTAAGACGTGCATATTATGAGAAATACATTTTATTTTATTTATTATGTATTACCGACAATAGTTTTAGTAAAACAAAATTAATTAATTATTTTTAATTGGTATGAGAGTTTGTCTAATGCAAAAAGAAAGTATTTTTTATTTGAAAGATTAATTGTTTGTGCTTTTGTTGCAGACGGTCATTAACTTTCCCTCTTCACACTTATTTTCGCAGAGTGGGAAGGAGAAAAGTTGTACTTGCAATGTGGAAAGGTGAAAAGTTGAAATATACTCATCTTATTAACAGTAGTGAATGTTTCAATAAAGCAATGTCGAGGCTTTCTGGGTGTTTGTTGGCAGAGCTCATCTTTGATTTCTTTATCATCTCCCTTCCCCAACCAGAGAGATGCGACGAGCACACCAAGGTTTCAACTTTCCGATACCCACTCAGGTTTTACCTCTTTCACCTTTTTTTCTTTGTTTTCCCTTCTTAATAGGAACCCAAAGGGGTGGATTCGTTTTACTGATCTATCAAGGTTGAAAATGTTAATAAGCAAGAAATTTGAAAAATTGTTTAAAACAATAAAACAAAAATAGATAAGAAGATGAAATGGAAATTGATAGATGTCATACTTCCAAGGATGAAAGATAAGTATAAGAGTTTAAAAACACAAAGGGAGGAAGAACCTTTGATAAAACTCAAGGGTTCCTGAATCACTCAAGAACATAGGAGAATCGCTTTTACTAAATTAAAATAGGTAAACTCTAATAGTTTTGAATAAATCTCAACTTTTCTTCATTGATAAAATGATTCAGCTTATATAGTAACTTTAACGACTGGAATTACAAAGGACACATAAATTGCAATTACATCCCACTTAAAGCCATTAATGATCCACTACTTAATGATTGATTGTAACTGAAATTGTGACAACCCAAAAGTCACCCAAAAGCATTCAGTTATGCATCCTCTTTGTCTCTCAAAGGCTGATAACTAAGTTGCAATTGGGTCATTATTACAACTTGAAATAAAACTAAACTAGAGTATATTAATTAATTAAACCAAAACATAATTTGGTTAGCCAATTTTACAAATAATTAGAACATTATTTAAACAAATTAATAACTTTAAAAAATATTGCCGTAAAGTTGTGCATTAGTCGTTCTCCATTTGGGCCATGATGCGACTCATATCATACCCTCCTTCGAGAAGATTTGTCCCAAATATTAAGGCTTTATTTTTCTACTAGTTTTAATATAAATTTATTATGTCATTGTGAATTTTTCTCCAACTTGAAACTAATTCTCTTCCTCCAGGATCAAATGCAACTTGAATAAATTTAGTTTTGTTCCTTTCCAATGGTTGCAATTCGTGGAGCACCTTTCTTGCCAACACTCCCTCATCTTCGTATGTAACAAGTAACTCCATGAATTGTGTTTCCTTATCCTCAAGACTTTGTTTTTCATCAGCAGACTAGATACATAATAAAACACTATAAACAAGCTTCATTTTCATACATAGAAGTTGGTCTTTTTCATTCATATGCCCATCCCTTTGTTCTTGTAAAATGACATCACAAACAGTAGAAGAAAAATCATTGACAAATAAATTTTTCGTGCTTTTTTTTCTAGTTCTTTTTATTTTTCTTCATTTTTCATTCTTTCGTCACTCTCTATTGTTTCTTCTTCTATTCTTTCTTTTTCTATTTTCTCCTTTAGCCTATGTTGATCCTTATTGACTTTTCTTGGTGTCATAAACTTTAACTTAATTTTGTGTCCCTCATGCCTTAAATAAAGCGAACATTCATCAAGATTGAGTGTTTTAAAACGAATCAATGATCATCCCAAAAGAAGATGACAAGAGTCCATGGAAGCGATATCACATAATACTTCTTTCACACATTGCCCTGTACTGAATTTGATCCATCCTTAATTCGGGTGAAAGCTTGCTGGTAACTAGAGTTTCTCTACCAATCTTTGGCTCGCAACACTGTTGTTGCTTCCGTAATCGTATGCAACTAAACATGGGTGGCCTTCGATTAAACATCCTATATAGTAAACTTCCATTGATATTCCAAACCTAGAGCCAGGCTCTAATACCAAATGACGGGAATCCAGATGGGTGGATTCCTTTTACTAATCTATTAAGGTTGAAAATGCTAATAAGCAAGAAATTTGAGAAATTTTTTCAAACAAGAAAACGAAAATAGATAAGAAGATGGAGTGAAAATTGATAGACGTCACACTTCCAAGGATTGAAGATAAGCCTAAGAGTTTAAACACACCAAGGAAGGACAGACCTTTGATAAAACTCAAGGATTCCTGAATTACTCAAGAACATAGGAGAATTGCTCTCACTAAAATAAAAGAGGTAAGCTCTAACCGTTTTGAATAAAACTCAACTTGTCTTCATTATGAAAATGGTCAGCAGATACAGAAGGTTTAACCACTGGAATTACAAAAGACACATAAATTGTAATTACATCCCACTTAAAGCTATTAATGATCTCACTACTTAATGCTGATTGTAACTAAAATTGTGGCAACCCAAAAGCATTCAACTATGCATCATCCTGTTCTCCCAAAGGCTGATAACTAAGTTGCAATTGGGTCATTATTACAACTTGAAATAAAACTAAAATAGAACCCATTAATTGATTAAACCAAAACATAATTTGGTCAGCCAATTTTACAAAGAATTGGGTCATTATTTTAACTAACTAATAACTTTAAAAAATATTATCGTAAAGTTTTGCATTAGTCCTTCTCCATTTGGGCCATGATGCAACTTATATCACTTCTTGTTCCTGCAGAAGAAACAAGATAAGTTAGGCACAAGCGTCACCTTACCATGTAGTCCACTATCTCTTCGGTTGGCCTTTCTCTGGTCGATACATGTCAGCTTGAACCCAGGAGGGGTTACCTGCAGAAGAGTCTCCGAAGCTCAAGTAAGTCAAAGCTCTCAGAGAGTCAAATCAGTGATTAATGAATGCGTACCTTTAATTGATGGGGTCCACGTGTATTTATAGAGCATTAACGATGTTTGACCATCCCATCGGCTGGGCCTTGACTTGGGCTCTAGCTAGGGCTTGCGAGTGGGCCAGGGTCCGAACCTAGGCCCTTAAGGTTTATTGGACGCGAATGCTTCCATTATACTGAGTTCATTAGAGTGGTCGGCCTAGGCTCTAAACTTACCGGATACTGGAGTAGTCGGTCTAGGTCGGCTATTTGTCTTGATGGCTTATGCTGGTGCAGGTTGTCCCTTTAGGTGTTTAGTTTAGGTCAAAACCGGTATAAGTTAGGCTAAGACGGCCTAGGCTGGATACTTGGCTGCCTTGATATACACATTGTTTACTTATTTGGTCGAGTTTGGCTAGGTGTGGTACACCAGTCCCCCAGCCTTGTCCGATATGAGTTGTCGGTCAAGGGTGATATGTGTTAATATGCTAGCGGAACCGGCTAGGTGTGATACACCAGTCCCCCAACCTTTAAGTGTGGTGAACAGTGTTAAGGCTAAGAAGTTGTAACCGTCAGAAGGTAGGTGAAGGGGTGTCAGTGGTCAAATCGAAAAAGTTTTGGCGTCGTCATTTTGAAGTGTCGATTGGTCTGGGGTATTATTTTGGTGGGAAGAGTTTCGTCGTTTGGGATCGTGGACTATAAATATGGGTTTGAAAACAGATGAGGGGTTACTTGTTTCATTTGCGAGAATTCTGAATCCAGAGATCTTGTGCGCGTAATACTGTCCGACTAGTCCTCACTTTCGACCGACATCTTCTCGTAAAAAACAAAACCAGGTATGTCTAGTAGTGATAGCATGTCTACGTTTAGTAGTAGCGAGAGTACCGAGTCGGAAAGGAGTAAAGATAGGCGGCTTGGTGACGAGGGTATGAGTTCTGTGGTTGGTACAAGTGGGATGCCAATGGAGGTTGTGAGGGAGGTTGGGGAGGATCCCCCTGAAGAGTTGGAGGAGAGCAACTGGCCGTCGAAAGGTGGCTATGGGTGGGTGGCTGGTGATGTTCGCGATCAATCATCTCTGTTCAGGTGGTCCCGCTTACTGAACTCTTGGTTGAATTGCACACCTGTTATCTCCAAGGGTGTCAATAGGGGTATTGTTTGTCTAGAGAGGGTCAACGCTATCGACCAGGTATGCCATGGGCAGGAGGGGGCTACCGAAAAGTTTTTCTACATGTACATGTGCCACTTCTCTCAACTTCATGTGCGACATGTGCCACTTCTCTCAACTTCATGTGCGATTGTCGCTAGACGATTTTACTATAGGCGTGTTGCGGGCGTTGAATGTGGCACCTACACAGCTGCATCCGAACAGTGGGTGTAACATCCCTGGCTACCCTTCTCCGTCCATTCATACCGGGCCCAGAGGCTGTCAGGTTACTACAGCCCAATGCACCCCAACCCCTCACCCTTCTCCG
>Ga0214542_1007993_pt1 | contig 17942 bp, 6 predicted proteins | sample CNSS1metaG_FD_160096 | JGI IMG/M metagenome (GOLD analysis project Ga0214542, IMG submission 160096) | Root nodule microbial communities from cowpea collected in UCLA plant growth center, Los Angeles, California, USA - CNSS1 | ecosystem: Host-associated > Plants > Roots > Nodule | place: USA... | reverse complement strand
TTAAGTTATGCTTAAACTCGCCGGTTTTAAATGGTTTGAGAGACATAAAGTCTATAGAGAAGTCATCAACGTTTAAAGTTTGTTAAGTGTAACTTTCTTAACAAACCGTAATACTATTAAACTCCCTGCGGTAACAAAAGTGTTTTTCTTTTGTCAATCTTCTTATATTTCTTATTTTTATTGTGAAGAACCGAATATATATTATTAAAAATCATGTTTCATGATTATCTCGAGTCGAGAGAACAATTCTTGCTCCAAATCCTGCCAACACTACCACTGTACATTTAAGTTTAAAACTGCGTAATTACTTTACTCCTCTGTTTTAGATTTGTATAGATTAAATCTGGATCCAAGTTATATTCTTCTGCTTTTATTTATATGTTTTAGATTTGCCCAGCTTAAATTATTTGGAACGTTTAAACACAATAATAAAATGAATTCTGCTCCCTGATGAGTATTGATATATCGAAATAATTGGATTGGAGTTGTGTTTGATCCATTTTCAGGATTTTATTGTTTTTCTGATCGCATGAGGAGATTATTTCAACTAGCATTGATTGCATGACAGAATTATTACAGAAGAAGTATCCAGTTTTAAGTCAACACGTAGAAGACTGATGGAGCTTTCCCACCCACTACCTTCCTTTCAAATTTCTATAAAAATAAAAAATAAAGGGATTAAACCCTCCTTCGCAAAAAAAAAAAAAAAAAAAAAAGCAACGTTGGTTGACATCTTTGTTCCTGAAAGCAAACCCTGCATAAGAAACCACACAGTGCTCATGCTCTTCAAAATTCAGAGTTGGCTTCATCAGCCAAAGGTATGGAGATTTGTGTGTTTTGTTTCATCTACTGTTGGACTTATCTGTTATGCTTTCAGCTCCTCTTTTAATCATTTAATTGGAAATTGGAGCTGGTGGAAGATCTTTCTTTACATTCTTTTCAGTTTCTTAATCTCCCTTTCCACCTTGTTTGCAAAGACATGGGAGTATTCTAACTCTCGCTGTTTGGAAGTTCACACGGCGTTTTCTACTTTGCTGATCACTTCTGTATACTCCTTTTTTCTTGATAAAGATGTGAAACAGAAAGCAGATGCATATAGTCTGGTTTCTTGTGTTGCTTTTGCTATCATGTCTCTAGGCTTGTCAAGGCTGAGTCAGTTAGGATTTGAGGTTGATCTCCTCTATTTTTTCTGTGCACTTCTGACTGTACAACTCATGAAAATAAAACTATGGTTTGTCACTGTTGGAGGAGCTTTCAGTTATTCACTCATCCTTCTTCGTTCCAATTTGGATTTTCAACCAAGAAGTGGGTATCATGGACTTCAACACCAAGATCATTTAGTGGTTGAAATTGGTTCACATTCACAACCACAAGGAACCAATCATAGTGTTACTCAAGTGGATTCAACCCAAACAGTTATGGCTAGTTCACAACCACACCCCGTCATTGATATGGTTTGGCCTTCAAGAGGAACAAGGCATAGTGCTTCTCAAGTAGTTTCACCTCAAGAGGGTGGTGCTCCTCCAGAAAACATTTATGGTACCAAGGAATGCTTCATGGGTTGTATAGAGGCTCTTAAGAAGGAGAGTGGGAGCGTTATCAGAGCAATTTCCATGCATGTAGACAAATACCTTAAAGCTAATGTTGTCAGTGAGGACCAGATTTCAGTGCCAGAATTGCATGGCGACCACAACATGTTGGTGGATTCATTGTCGTCAGGAATGATCAGCAAGCTTCGTGAAAATGTAAAGAAGATGGTGTCAGATGGATTTGTGCATGAATGCTTACACGTGTACAGTAATTGGCGGAGGGAATTTCTGAAAGAGAGTTTATGGACATTAGGGTTGCAAGATCAAGAGCTGAACACGGAGGACACTAACAAGACGGAGAAAATTGAGAGGTTGATAAAAGCTATGAACATAGCTGCGAGGATACTCTTTCCCAATGAGAAGAGACTCTTCAATCGTGTCTTTAGGGGTTCCATTTCCTCTGGGGAGTTTCATTTCAGGGAACTTTGCACGGAATTGGCTACTAGTCTGCTGAACTCTGCCCTTGCCTTGGCAAATTGGAGCCATTTCATGCGCAACACATTGCAGGAGTTGATACAAGAGTTTGAATCATGTACATTCACAAATATTGTAGTGCAGCTGATAAGGCAGAGATTGTCCATTTATGAGGCTTTGGAAGATCTATCACTCATTCCCAGTGGTGGGATTCATTCTATTACCCTTGAAGTGATGTACTGTATTTATTTGGTTTACAGAAATAGGGAAATTAGTAAACTTAGCCTAGATTTAAAGGAGGGAAAGATTACATCATCTGTGTACAAAGCCAAAGTGAGTATTCTGTTAGCGAGTACTTTGGATGCTAAGTCCAAAAATGGTAATAAGCTTGAAGTGATGTACTACATTAAATCTCTGGACCAAAATAGGGAGAATAATCTAGGACTAGATTTAGATACAATGATTTCACCTGTGTGTATTTACAGGATGATAGAGCTTTTAGAGAGCAGTTTGGAAACCAACTCCAAAAATTACAAAAACACTTCTTTGGGTTATGTTTTCATCATGAACAACCGGAGATTCATACAAGTAGAGACAAAAGTAAATAGACTGGGACCTACTTTTGGAGATGACTGGCTCCACAAAAACACAACAAAGTTCCGAGAAAACCTAGAACTCTATCTAAGAAGTTCATGGAATAAGATTGTGGACCTTTTGAAGCTGGACCTCAATCAACTAGAGCCTAGTGTTGCAGCCGAGTTGATGAAAGACAAGCTTTATTGGTTCAACGAACACTTTGATGAGACATGCAACATTCAGTCTGCATGGTCTGCCTGTGATGAGGAGCTAAGGGAGCAAATAATAAAATCCATAGAAAACATCCTGTTGCCAGCATATGGAAGTTTCCTTGGGAGATTTGAAGAATTACTTGGGAAGCATGCTTATAAATACATTAAGTATGGAATGTTTGAGCTTCAAGAGCAACTCAACAAATTGTTTCTTCTAAGGTAGTAGATGAATCTGTTAAGCTAGTTAGATTTAGAAAACAATAATTTCATTATCTCAGTTCTAAAGGATTTGCGCCCTGGATACCACTGTATGTTTCAACACAATCACACATGTCTTTCCTTTTTTATTTTGTTTCCGTGTTTCAGATTGGCTCGGTTCAAATTAAAGTTTGGATAGATTTTCATAATTATATACCTGAAGAGAAGGAAATAATATTTAAGTTTGGGTAGATTTTGTACACAGGCTTAACCTATCTGTCATTGGTCTTCTCTGTAGTGCAATGAGTTTTATTTTTTTTTCAGATTCTTACCTACACTGTTTCAAGTTTTTTGGTAGACATGAAAGTGAGGCAGATTTTTACCAGTTTTAAATTCATCAATTTCTATGGTCTATCAAGGTCTTGAATACATGCTGCATATATTGAAAGTCCTTAAGGGAGTGGGTTTAGTGAGAACACTGTAAAAACACTTAAACCACATTGGACATGGATTTAAAAGGAAAATATAAAATGCTCATCTTTTATTAATACAACTATAATTCCACTATCTAACCTACGTAAAGAACTTAACTCTCGGTGGTGATTATTGTTATATTCAAATGGGAAATCATTGTTGATATCATGTTGATGCCAAGGTTGACTCTGATTCCAATCTATTTGCAGTGTCAAATTCTGTGGCTACATGATTGGTGGCAATTTGATATGGATCAGGTATGTGTTTAGGGGATTATGAGCCTATGAAGCAAAAGAAAACAATAAATCTCATCATCACTTCATTTAACGCACTTAGATGACAGGATTCTAACTGCAAAACGAATTTGATGTAATGAAGCTATCATCATGAACATATTGGAAACAAGCACAACAACATATATGAAATGAGTGGAAATAAAAATAGAATTGGCGGAGGCAAATAAAAGAAATATAACTAAAATTAGAACAAAGATATGATGAAGTAAAGTAAACAATAAAAAGATGAAGAAAACTTGTGAAAATGAAAGAAGATGAGTGTCACTTAAAGATGGAGAATCATCTTAATTATAAACTCTTATGTAGAATCCATACTTGACTCCTAAGAAAACAAGATAAGATCTAAACACTAGATCTCTCTGACAAAAAATCTATTCTCATATATCAATCAAAGTATCCAAGAAGCACAGATTCCCTAAACTATATGACAATCAAGTATGTCTGTAGTGGCATGTAAGTGAGATATCTAGAATTATCTCATTCATAGCCGAAAATGAAGAAAAAAAAAAAAAAAAAAAAAAAAAAAAAAAAAAAAAAAAAAAAAAAAAAAAAAAAAAAAAAAAAAAAAAAAAACGGAGGAGGACGGATTTTAAATTCAAAATTGAAAATTCAAAAATAAAAATCAGGGAAGATTTTCTCTTGGCCGAATTTCACCCATGCTTCTCATTCTTTGTTTCATGTTTTTGCGTGCCTTTTTCTAAGATTTGTAAGCTTGAATAGGGCTCCAATATTTTACTTTAATTAGTGTTTGTCTTCTCTTCGTCTTGCGCCCTTTGCAGACACCTCTTGGAGTTACATTTGGGCTTGAGAAAACTCAATTAAATATATCCTAATTATTTTCCCAAGAAATACAGAATAAAGAAAATAAGAAATTAATTTTAGAAGCACTAAAAATATTATCTCATCATGTTTATAGTAATTATTCTTGAAATTGCAGCCTTTTACTCATTTTTCTCTTAACTCATCATCTTTTCCTTCTTAGAATGGATTTGTTTACAAAATTTTAAATCATGTATCGAAGGAAGTAAGATCACTCTAGTCAAATTAGAACTAACAGTTTAATCATGTTGTACATCTAACTCATGCATTATTATTTATTTTTCTTAGGATTTGAAAAATCACTCCTTTCTTTGAGAAGGAAATCTAATCTTCCTCCCGTGAAACTCAATCTCTTTCGCTGCTAAAAATTTTCATTAGATTTATAAGTTTGTTAAAAAAATTTATAAGAAAAAACTTTTTTCTATTATTTTTTTTCAAGAATCTTAATTAGTAGATAATTTCTTTATGAATAATTATTTTCTACAAAATTATAAAATTTGTAAGATTTTTTACAAATTTTGTTGTGAAAAATATTTTATACAAAATATTTTGTAAAAAATTGACAATAATTTCCTGCAAATTTTTTTTCATAAAAAATTTATAAGTATTTCTTTAAAAAAAAAATTAAAACAAAATTCATAGGAAATAGGAAATATGAGTTTTCTTTAGTGTTGGTTTAAAGACAACTTTCTTTCTTTCTTGACATGTTTATCATATTGACGAACACTCTTTTTGTGCCTTGGTTTTTATGTTGAAGTCTCTGGTTGTGATTTTTCAAAACCATCCTTGCACATTATAGATTCAATATTTGGAAGGAATATTAGATCAATAAATAGAAATGTTTGAATTAAGAAAAATAGAATAAAAAGTAAAAAAGTGAGTGAAGAGTTTAATAATAATAATAATAATAATAATATAAATATAAATATAAATATAAGTTTTAAGAGTGAAAATTATGTTAAAAGATAATTTCTTTTAATTGTTACATTTATAAAATTACTGAGTTGTCCTCATGTAAAAAGAAAAAAAAAGGATGGAATATTCAACCCTTTTTTAAAAAAGTTTATCTAATTTAAATAAGAAACAAAAAATAGCAACTAACTAGTTTGTAAAGTATAATTACTATAATCCGATTAAATTTTAAATTTTAAAAGATGTGCTAAATATTTTAAAACCAAACTTAATTACTATTAAATAGGTATGTCCTTTATGCTGTGTGTTCATGGACTAATGATAAATCCTTTCCCACACACCAAATTCTGACAAAAGCGCAATAGCAGATATGGGTTGATGAGAATATAAATAAACAATCACAATAAAAGAAAAATAGTTTTTCAGGAAAATACATAAAACAATAATTGATTATAGTATGTAATCCATTCCCGGTACACTTCTATCATGCTATATAATCACACTTCATATAATTTCTCTATTTGTGAACAATAAAAAAAAATAAAGTAAATGAGTAATATTACTTAAATATGCTGCATTTTCCCTCCTTTCATCTCAATTAGAGGCAAATCATTTCTTATAAATAAAAACAAATAGAGGGTGAATTTACATAAAAACTAACACAACATTAGTTTTAATTTCATAGTCCATTTTTGGGCATCCGCAAAAGTCACGTTGTGTCCTGTTTAGCGTGGAAAGAGAGCTCAAACACGGTTCGTGAGTTTGGACCAGGTAAACTAAACTAGACAGGGAATATGTTACAAGTTTTTTTAATATGTAGAGTAAGATATCTGGTTAATTTAATTCAAAAACCCTAAGAAATTCTTAAGCAATCCTTAGCAATTGGTATATTTTTCAACGACAGTAAAAGAAATACACCTAGAGTAAAAAAACTACAAGTTACTAAGATTTAAACAATGAAGAAAGACTATAATTACCTTTTCGGAAATATTTTTTTTCACGTGTCTAAGATTATCACTCAAAATTTAAAGTCAGGGATTATTTTAATACCTTATTAAACGGTTTACATATGATTCTCATCTTAGTGGTCAAACGATACTGTTGTTGATTTTCATTTTAGAAACACCCTCGGCATTTCGCACTGAAAACGACTGATCGACGTCCTGAAAACTGTGATGACAGATTAAAACATACGGAACAAACGATAACAAAAAACGACAACATATCATTCAAAAGATTCTGGACCAACCGCTTCCGAAGAAGATAAATAATTAAAATACTGAGAAAAAAAATTACGAGTGACACCATTTTTTGACAGAGGTTCTTATTTTTTCTGATTTTGCAATTAAAAGTGAAGTCAAAGGTCAAAAGACTGGAAAAAATGGAACAAGGAAAGGAAGTTTTGAATGAAGAAATAAAGAGAAAAAAGAAAAGCAATAAAAAAAGCAGAGTTACCTGCAAGAACTATCAATCAAAGAGAAACTGGTAGCCACGTTCACTCTTACTTTATCTTCTTCTCTGGTCTCTGCTAACTATCCGCGTTGTTTCGATTTTCCACTTTTGTCCCCACTTATTCAACAAACCGCGTCTCCCAGGGGGGTATATAGGTCATTTAAGATTCTCTGCTCCTCTTCTTGGTTCTTGTTCCCTTGGCAGTGCAAGTGATGAACTAAGTAGGTTTGGTGTGAAAACATGTCTGAAAACGGAGAAGAGAAGTTACTCGCTGTGGCGCGGCACATAGCGAAGACGCTGGGCCACAACAACACCATGTCTGATGACATTTTCCAAATATTGTCCAACTTCGATGGAAGGTTCTCGCGAGAGAATCTTTCTGAAAAGGGCGCAGATGCGGATTCCAGAGCCTGCGCCGCACTCGATCATTCCCTCAAATCCCTAGACCACCGGATCTCTCACCACGTCTCCTCCGACCGTCCAATATGGGCCGACGCCGCCCACGCCGCTGCTTTCCTTGACGCCGTGGACGAGCTTGTCGCTGTTGTTGCAGAGTGGAACCACCTCGCCTCCGACAAGGCCGTCGCCGCGTGCCTCGTACGGGCCGAGGACATGCTCCAGCACGCCATGTTCCGCCTCGAGGACGAGTTCCGCACGCTCATGGAGCGCGGCGGTGAGTCGTTCGGCCTCACTAGGAGCTACCGCAACGGCGAGTCGACGGAGAACATGCCGTTCGAGTCGGAGGAAGAGGACGAGGAGGAAGACGAAGCGAAAAACGGGGGAGAAGAGGAGCAGATTCCGGTGGCGCTGCCGGTCACGGACTTCGACATCGTCATCGACGCGCTGCCGGCGGGGACGATCAATGACCTCCACGAGATCGCGAAGCGAATGGTGGCTGGCGGGTTTGGTAAGGAGTGTTCGCATGTGTATAGCAGTTGCCGGAGGGAGTTCCTGGAGGAGAGTATCTCGAGGTTAGGGTTACAGAAGCTCAGCATCGAGGACGTTCACAAGATGGTGTGGCAGGACCTTGAAGATGAAATTGAGAAGTGGATTAAAGCCTCCAACGTCGCTCTCAAGATCCTCTTCCCCAGCGAGCGCCGTCTCTGTGACCGCGTCTTCTTCGGATTCGCCTCCGCTGCAGATTTTTCATTCATGGAGGTTTGTCGCGGATCCGCGATTCAGCTGCTGAATTTCGCCGACGCCGTTGCGATCGGGAGCCGGTCGCCGGAACGGCTGTTCAGAATCCTCGACGTGTTCGAGACGCTGCGTGACCTAATTCCCGAGTTTGAGGCTCTGTTTTCTGATCAGTTCAGCGTCTCGCTCAGGAACGAAGTGATTACGATTTGGAAGAGGCTGGGGGAATCAATTAGGGGCATTTTTATGGAGCTGGAGAATTTAATTCGCCGAGATCCGGCGAAGACTGCGGTTCCCGGTGGCGGTCTTCACCCGATAACTCGCTACGTGATGAACTACCTCCGTGCAGCATGCCGGTCACGGCAGAGCTTGGAGCAGGTTTTTGAAGACTACGGATTGAAAGAGTACCCGAAGCTTGATGATAGAGTCCACTCTTCGTCTTCTCTGTCAGTGCAAATGGATTGGATTATGGAGCTGTTAGAGAGCAATTTGGAAGCGAAGTCGAAGATTTACAAGGACCCTGCTTTGTGCTATGTTTTCTTGATGAATAATGGGAGGTATATTGTTCAAAAGGCCAAAGACAGTGAACTAGGAACCCTCTTGGGAGATGATTGGATCAGAAAACATGCTGCAAAAGTTCGACAATTCCATGTGCACTATCAAAGAAGCTCGTGGAGTAGGGTATTGGGGAGTCTGAAGCAGGATAGTACTGTCTCACTGCCCCCTAATGCCTTAGCAAAGTCAATGAAGGAGAAGCTCAAGTCGTTTAACACAATGTTTGATGATATTTGCAAGGAACAATCTTCCTGGTTTGTTTTTGATGAACAGCTCAGGGAAGAAATAAGAATTTCTCTTGAGAAAATCTTGTTGCCTGCTTATGGAAACTTCGTAGGGAGGTTCAAGAATGTTCCAGAAATCGGTAAGCATGCTGATAAGTATATCAAGTATGGGACAGAGGAGATTCAAGCCAAACTCAACGAATTGTTTCAGGGATCAAGTGGTGGCCGAAAGTAAAGGTGAAGCTGCTTCGAGTTGTTCTTGTGTATTTGTAGTGTAATTAATTAAAATTAAAATTAAAATACAATGTTTTGATTTTCACAAAATAGTCTTGTACTAAAAATATGTTATTCTGCTTAGCATCAATGTGGAAAAGCATTTGAAACGATTCTGTGGTACCACTTGAGGTGGTTCTTATTGTTCATAGCTTTCATCAACTCCTTTAGAGCAGTGCTTAGAATAGTATGTATTTACTGAATCAAATTATTTTTTGTATGTTTAATGTTTTATGTACGTTTAGATTTTTTGGTTTTCTTGTTTCAGACATGCCGGCTCTGATCCAATGGTCCAAAAAGTTTAATGATTTTTAAATCGTTTATTTACAGACCCTTTATGGTTCATTTATAAATTTAGAATCCATTTTTCACTCCGTGTTAAGCGGATAATGGATTCTTCCAACTAGCAAAAGGGGTTTTGTGTTGATAGAATTTGATTGGAGGCAACGACATTTTTTATGTTTCGTGGCTTTTTGTCTTATTGTAGCTAAAGTGTGATAATTCAATGAAGTGTGAACTAATAACCTAATACCTGATTTCTAATACTTATAGTCAACCTAAGTTCTCTAATATAGACGAGAATGATGACACCTAAAAATCTGAATTCGCCAAAGTCATGCCGTGAACCTAGGTTCGTAGCAAATATTTACGGATTAATTAAAAGGAAATATGAAATTAGACAGGTACTTACCAATATTTTGAGATATTTATTATTATTAAGCCATATTCTTTTATCCTCTTTGCAGAGTCCTTGAAAGATGGCATCTGTTATGTTTGGAACAGACATCAAAGATGATCATTTGCATTATGATTCCCTCCTGCAACTTATACTGGGTATCTTTTTCGGATGCAAAATTGATCTCAGATTTTATTTATAAAAAGATTTAATATAAATTATGGATTCTTTTTAACTAATAATTTTTAATTTAAATGAAATAAAAATAATTTATAAAAAACTTTGAATCGTAAACAATTTCAGTAAATAAATAAATAAATTCTCGAAAAGCGATTATAAATTCATCTTAATATAAGTTTGATTTTTAAAACAAAAATATAACGATAAAATTTAAATATTGTAACGTCTCATTCTAGTAACTTAAAAATAATAAAATAAAACCAGTCATCATAATATCCAAAACAGAGTATATAAAATATATTAATACAATCTTACAAAAAATAGGATTATAAAGTTATGACATTTATGCTAAACCAACAATAATTAACCAGTATTAAAGTTTCTTGAGATTTTCTACTATTCTAACCGATGGCTCTTCATCCTCTAAAGATATCTCTAAACCTGCAACTTCATATGCTTCCACCGAATAGCTGATCACCGCAAAAAAGAAGAGACGGACAACACGGAAAAACACAAAACACTCCACAGAGTAAGCTAGTATACAGAAAAAGTTATTCTAAAATAGTAAATCTTGTCAATTTCACGCCAACGTAGATAAAATAGATATGTATATGCACACCAAGTAGTTGACACTAAACTCAATTATCCAGATGACACTAGAGGCATGCATCCGTGATGGTTCCTAGATTCTATAGAGTCTAGCCTTAAAGGGTTATCACCCAACCACACACAAAGTTAATCCCTTTAGCGCCTATGACGAAACAAGTCCAAAGACTAGAATCTTCTACGACTCTCACCACATAACGTATTCTACTCTATTTGAGTGTGAATGACTATTAGAGTTCATAATATCTCCTTACTGACATCTCTTATGTTAAAGCATACACTGAGATTACCATCACACGAAATTTCCCTTGAAACTCCTTAAACACCATCATTTCACATGCTCAGAACATCATCTCATATCACTTATCAATCATTAAAACAATAAATAGAATAAACTAATCCAAATGGAACCATTACAAGGAATAAAAAGCAAAACAGGGTCAACAGAGAAAATTGGCGCTCAACGCCACACCTCTCGCAAAAAGGTAGCGTGTAGCGACATTTTTGGCACTTAGCGCCATTCTCGCACATTGGCGCTCGGAGACACCTTCTAGTACTCAGCGTCCTAAAGCTAAAATGCTCCATACATGTAGTCCAAAGATGGCGCTCAACAGTTCCTTGTTGCCGCTCAACGCCACAACATTCACAAATTTTGACGCTCAGCGGTACAAATTGGCGCTCAACAGTTGGAGCTTAAATGCTCCCAAACCTGCACAACAAGGTTGGCGCTCAACAATAGTCTAGTACCGTTCAATGTTGTATTAGAAACCGAAAAATGCACTCTGTGATATGATGGGAGATGGACCTGTTTAATTGATCAATTTGGTACCCCTTTCTTAGTACTTTGGTCCAAAAATAGTTTTAAAACATTAAGGCTTGTACCAAATTGCTCAATTACTTAGATTCTAATTCTCTCAAACATCACAAGATCAATCTAAACAAGCACAACCATTCTAACATGTAGCTTTTAACCACATTATATAAAATCACCTTAGCAATACACATCAAACCAAATTTATCTAAATAGGCAATTTATCTCCAATTAATCTAGCAACAACTTGCATCCATCAAATAGCAAAAGCATCACAAAACAAGTCAAGACTAGCTTTCCTTACTTTTTAAAACTTCTCAACAAGCTCAGAGACACCCAAACACCTTTAGCTTCGTAGGATGTTCTATCTATACCTAGGAACAACACAAGAACGATTATGACATACCGTTATGATCCCTAATCAACATAAACTGGTACTGATGACTAAAAAGACGCATGCAAGTGGAAGAATGGTCACATACAACAGAACATAAAATAGACCAAGAAAAGGATTGAAACTTAGTTTATGCAATTAGAAAAATGATCGGTTCAAATTGAAGAGCTTGTCACGATGATCAATCCTACGGTTTCAGTTCTTCAATTAAAAGAACAGCAACAAAGAACTATTAAAGAGAAGTCAAATAACTTTATACAAATTATTTCTACAAAGATTGTGTGTTTTAAAATAGTAAAACTCCTTTATAATAAAATTATTTATACTAAAACCTTTTAATATTAAAATGATATAATCTCACTATTTTTAAACCACTACACTCCTAAAATATCATTTTTTTTAGGTCTTTACAAATATATTGTTTATATGTTATGTAAAGAATACATGCAAATGAATTGATCATACTAAACTAGTATTTATAACAATATTAATGAATACCCTTATTTCAAAAATAACTTGAATTTAAAAACAAATAACACTCATGATTGTTAAAATTTAATGAATGAAAAGGAAAATAAAGGAAATAAAAAACGTTTAAATGTAAACCATACAAATAAAATAAATAGCAACAAAAAGTGGTGATCAAGTATACTCTTTTCATTACAGTTTGTTGCCATATTTAACCAATACGAAATTTAGTACATTTTTATTTTGTCACACACAAATGGTTATATTAAATTTTTATTTTCAATAGTTATTTTTGTACATGATATGTTTATCAAATATGCTTGTATATTGTTATCGTTAGAATGATGTATCTATTGGACAATTTTAACTTCAATATTCCTCACAACTTCTGCTTATATTAAAAGAACTCATTTTCTAATTACATAACTACTCTTCCACTCTTCAATTAATAATTTTTTATTTTAGACATTTCATAATTTATTGAAATAAGGGTCACAATCTTTTCTTTCTTAATGTATTTTATTACACCTTCATTGATGTTTTAATGCAAAGTTTATGACTCTCATTTGAGCATGTTGATATTTTTGAATTTAGAAGACTTTTGCTAGAAGGTGATTCTACTATGGTCATTCAAGTTTTCTCTAATTGTTTGGTTCACAACTAAAAATTCTTATATTACATGAAAATTTTCTTGCAAATTTGTTAAAAGGATTTGCAATAAAAAGTTTTTTCCTACTATTTTTTCTAAGAATTTTAATTCACATATAATTCCTTTGTGGATAATTATTTCCTACAAAATTATGAAATTCGCAAGTATTTCCTACAAAACTTGTTGCGAAAAGTGTTTTATACAAAATATTTTTCAAAAGAATTGGTAGCAATTTCCTGAAAAGTTTTTTTCATAACAAAATTTATAAGTATTTTCTACAAAAAAAAAATATTCAAAACAAAATTGACAGAAAATACGAGTTTTTTTTAGTAGTGGTTGTTTATTGGAATATGTTAGATCAATGAAAATAATACTTTTTAGACACCTAGATAAGCATGAGAGTGGGTGATAGTAGCTATATAATGAACTTAAAGTTCATGATATTTAGACACCACTGCCAAAAACACTTTAACTTTGTATTTGACATTTTTTATACTTTTGTAATAGATTGGTGCGAGATTTGGTTTAAATTCATTTTTTGAAGAAGATTGGTGTATTTGGAGTCAAAGGACATAAAAAAATAATGGGTTAAATATGTTTTTGGTCCCTTAACTTTTAGTGAATTTTGGAATTAGTCCATTTTGAAACTTTGGACCAATTTAGTCTTTCATCTTTCAAAATACATGGATTTAGTCCTTTTAATCAAATTTAATTAAGTTTATTTGACATTTCAAGCGCGTTTCATAATAGTATTTGATTTAACATTAAAGCAAAAATTTGTCAAATAATATAAACAACTCAAATACAATCCTAAAATGTGTACAAAACATCAAATAAAACTAACAAAATTTGATTAAAATGACTAAATCCACGTATTTTGAGAGATGAATGACTAAATTGATCCAAAGTTTCGAAATGGACTAATTTCAAAATTCACTCAAAGTTAAGGGACCAAAAACATATTTAGCCCAAAAATAATCTAGGTATTGTAAAAATTTTCACAGTGTCACTCTCTGGTTGTCATTAGAAAACAATCGTAATTTTTCTCCGATTTTGAAATTTTCAAATTATATTATTTTGTTGACACTTTTTATCCTATTTCTTTATTAGTAGGGTAATTGATTTATTCTTTATGGTTTCTCCTTGGCCTAATGCTAATTTTTCATGAGAGTTTCCATTTACGACATTGAGACAAAATTGACTGTTTTATTGCATTATTTAAAGGATTATTTGTCTTTTCCCTTTTTCTATTTTGGATGATATGTCATGGTTGCTGTCATGAAATTGCTTTATCATTAACAAGCCCCAAGTTTGATGATTGATAAACCACCATTAATGATCTTTTATCTCATTGGTGTTTGCTATAATCGACTCCTTTGTTGTTTCTCCATTACAAATACCAGAATCTCTGGCTGGGAAATAAGGCCAATTGGATTGTGCGATTGCCCTTGGGAAGGACAATTCCAATCTCACCAACATGCTTTACGAGCATGTAAAGGAATGCGTCGAAGATTATTCTAAACTACAGGTAATCGACCAAAATTTTGTGATCGACGCGCTTCCAATGGGGAAAATGAACGACCTTCGTATAACTATACAGCAGATGGTGGGTGTTGGGCTGAGAAAGGAGTGCTGCGAGGTGTACTGTAATTGGAGGAGGGAAAGCTTAAAGGAGTGCTTAATGAGTTTATTAGGGTTTCCAGAGATCAACACCGAGGAATTTAAAGATGACATTATTAGAAGACGGGTTGAGGCTGTGGAGGTTGCTCTTACGATACTTGTCCCCAGTGAGAGACGACTTTGTGACAGCGTCTTCTCCGGGTTCCCTTCTGTTGCTGATCTTTGTTTCGATGATGTTTGTCGAGGAGCTATCATTCAATTACTGAATATTGCCGTTGTCACTGCGAATGGGATTCATTCCAACTGGCGTTTGTTCGAAATCCTTGATATGCTTCAGGCATGGGGTGACATAATTCCATCCTTTTTGAATCATTGTTCCCAGAGTCACTGATAAAGAAAGCAATGGCAATATTCCACGACGAATTAGGAGAAGCAAGCATGGTGAGTTTTATGAAAGTGATAAATATGGTTATCGATTACCGACAAGCCAGGGTAATGGTCATTCGTTGCGGGGTTCATTTAACGACCCTTAATGTCATGAGGTACCTCGTTTCTACTTGTTTGAACCAACGGACCTCGAAGCATAATGTAGCGGGAACATCTTCATTTTCTGTGTATATTGATCGAATGATGAAGCATCTCGAGAAGCACGAATCCTGCATGGCGCTACCTTTTCATGATAATAATTGGAGGTTTGTAGAACTAAGCGCAGAAAGGTCCGGACTTGACTGTTTGAAAAAATACAGTGCAAAAGTTCAACAAAACCTCAAATTTTATCAAAGAACTTGGAATACAGTACTGGAGTTTTTGAAGCTAGAGAACAATGCTTACGCAGAGTCACTGAAAAGCAATATCAATTTGTTCAACCATGGGTTGTCTTTGATATGCAGCAAAGGGAACAAATAATAATGTCACTGCTAAACATGTTGTTGCCAGCATACGGAAGCTTCATTGGGAGGTTTCAAAATATTGTTGGTAAAGATGCTTTTGAGCATATTAGATATGGAATGTTTGATATCCAAAACCAACTCAACAATTGGTTTCTCGAAGCAACGAAAATGAATTACCAAAAAGAGAAAGAAGGACTATTAATGCTTGTTCAAACTAAAATATGATCTTTTCCTTCTTATCATAAAAATAGTACTAAACAGAGATGTATGGCTTGTCCTATATGTCCTATGTTTTCTTCTTAGAATTGTAAACACTTGTTTCCTTCTTTTCGTTTTCATTTTCTACTGGTATAGCTCAAGTCTAAGTAAAAGTTGAGATTGGGAATATAGTTTCTTTTAGTTGAGAAAGAACAAAAAAACGTTGTCGACTATGTGGCCATAATTTTCTTTCAATTTAGAGTAGTTCGTTTTCATTTTGGTTCGTCCGATCAAGAGATTGGCACTCATAGTTGGAAAACTCTTCCAAAAAGTTGAGCTCAACCATCAATGTCTTGAAAAGAATATTTGATGAATGTTATATATTCTCCCAAAGGATTTGTGTGATATTAGGAAATGAACGTTTTGTTCCTAGCTCAGACAACAAAAATAATTTGCATAAGATAACTTAAAAACTAAATTAGAGTGACAACAAAATAAAGTGAATTTGTTAAAGAACTTTTAGGAATTTTCGAGAACAACTTATGAGCACAAAAATATACAGAAAAATACAAATGGCAAAATATTGTTGAGGTTTAATTTATAAGTAGATATTATCTCGAAATTAGGTTTTGAAGGATAGGATTCGAGAATCCACAAATTAGACGTATTCCTAGAATCCACATCCATGGATGATTCTACATAAACTAGAATTGGATTATACTTTCTGCAATGAACTTTGGAAGATAACTAATTGCCCTTTCTCTCCCAATTAAACGTATATCTCAAAGAAGAATATGTTCTACATCTTCATCCTATATGTAGTGGCTTCATCCTATACGAATATAAATAAATCTTCATCGTTATTAAATAGGTGGCTACCATTTTTATCTCATGCGGGTAACACGTATTTTCATATTCACGTTTGTTTTCTTATTATTTAATTTTAATTAATTAATTTTTATAAAAAATTAAAAAAAATTACGGATATCATCAAATATTCAATTTATTTTTATTTTATTAATAATAAATAATTAAAAATAAATTATAATTATATATATTTTATATTAGAGTATCAAATAAATAAAATTTGAAGAGAATCGAAATAGGTATTAAATTTGCAAAAATCAAACTTGATAAAATTAAAAAATATTTTTTAAAATATAAAAAACAAGTATCAAAGTTTAAAAAGATTTTAAATTTCTTTTTGCTCTTTTTTTCTAAACTCTAACAAAATATTTTTTTACATTAGTAAAAATTATAATACACCACTTGATGGGTACAACAAACAAAGATTTAATTAATAATAATTAAAATTTAGTATATATCTTTCATTTTTGCAACTTCAATTTATGTTAAATTGTAATAAATAAGATTCATAACAACGACATTAAGTTATTATATTATAAAACATAAAATAAAATGACTTTATATAATTACGATGATAAAATTATATTTAACATAATAGGTTAAAAATGAAAATAATTATATAAAAAATCATCAAAAATAGTAGTCTATATGATAAAAATAAATAATAAATAAAAATATTAAAAAGAAGCAAAAATAATCTAATGTGTCTTAGAAAAAAAATGATATACCATTTATCGAAATAACACAAAGAAAAACAAATGTATAAAGGGATGTGATAATATGAAAAGTACACTCAAGATCTAAAAAAAACTTTTCAAATATCAAATTAGTCAAACTGTTAATTGTTGGACCGGGTGAAAATAATATGTCTTGAAAAGTCTTACATCGCCTAGGATAAGTTGCTAGTGAGTGAGTGTTATTGACTATATAATGGGCTCCAAGTCCATATGTTCCTTGCCCCATGTCAAAGACACTAAGTTATTTTGCATTTCTTATACTCTTGTAGTAGGATGTTGTGAGGTGTAATTAAATTCTTGCTTTGGAAAGTGTGGGTGTATTTCGGGTCAAAGGGTTGAGAGTGTTTTCTGTATGTCGTCAAAATTTGCACATAGTGAGTATACTCTATTGATTTTTTTTTGTATTATATTTTTGTGTACACTAGTGCAGTGAGCGCTTTTGGCCCCGGTTACTTTCGTGATTTTGCCTCGGTTTTAGAACCGAGGCATATTGGGGCGAGGCCAAAAGGCACCTCCTTTTGGCCTCGGTTATCACCCGAGGCCATATCGTCTGTTTTCTGCCTCGGGTCTGAAAGAACCGAAGCCATAGCGTCTGTTTCGTCTTCGCAGTGGTGGCTATGGCTTCTGCTGCTGTTCTGGCTCATTCTCGCTCACCGTTGCAGTGGTGATGATGACGCGTTGTTGTAGTGGTTTCTGCTGTTTCGCATGGATCTGTGTG
>Ga0214542_1007992_pt1 | contig 17945 bp, 13 predicted proteins | sample CNSS1metaG_FD_160096 | JGI IMG/M metagenome (GOLD analysis project Ga0214542, IMG submission 160096) | Root nodule microbial communities from cowpea collected in UCLA plant growth center, Los Angeles, California, USA - CNSS1 | ecosystem: Host-associated > Plants > Roots > Nodule | place: USA... | reverse complement strand
TATATATATATATATATATATAGTACATCAACAGAAAAATCCTTTCGTTTATTCCGCATGACCACAACCATATATAAAAAACATTTCACCACATGGCCAGAACCATGTAATCTCAATGCACAACAAGGAAGACTCGCCCCGTTCCTTCCGCGTAGCCACAACCATGTAATATCAGTGCACAACAAGGAAACTCGTTCCCTTCCTACCACATGGCCACAACCATGTAATATCAAAGCACATCAATGAAACTCGTTCCATTCCTTCCACACGGCCACAACCATGCTAGCAGTGTTCTACATCTTCTAGTGAGTATCTCTAGGCGCCTTGCTGCCACACCTATCAGCCATAACCGATAGAGCACGTGCGGAAACCATGCTACGGATCACACACCGTAACGCCAAGTGGAGTTCCCAAATACGAACATAGTCCGTAACGTCTCAAGACTACCAAATGCGTCAGCTAAATACTAAGGAGGGCAATCCATCTGGACCCATCCGTACTGGCCACAACCAGCACACTCACACCGGCAACACTCGCCAACTTGAGCCACAACTCAAGAGTTTCTCGTATTCATCTGCTATCCCGAGCCACAACTCAAGGGAAGTCATTCCGGGCAACAACCCATAGAATGCCATGTGCTTAACCCCTATCCTGAGCCACATCTCAAGGATATGTTCCGGGCCACAACCCATGGAACACTAGCAAGCCCACCAACGAGATATCCTAAAAGCCATGTAGATCACACCTTGCAATTTCCATCTCATCCCTTTAATACAGCAGTAACACCTGCCTTGAAACGCACAATAGCAACCTCGCTCGCTTAAGCTAAGAGCCTTTGTTCAACAACTCCAGATGGATTGAGCTAGACCCACTAGCTTGAGCGAGCCTCTGGAACCTCTGCAGCCTACGAAGTCTCGCCTAAGTGAGCTCCTTCTCGCTTGGGCGAGACCCTCACTCGCCCAGGATTAAAATGCCTCGTTTAAGCGACGAATTCAACACAACAACGAAAACAACACTGGAAATATCGCTTAGGCAAAGGACTCTCGCCTGAGCGAGATGCCTCCAAAAACACCCTGTAACATACTCGTATTCTCGCCTGAGCGAGGCACACTTGCCTAAGCGAGATGGCCTGTCGCTCAGAACCAGATTCCCTCGCCTGCGCGAGATACTCACGTAACAACGGGAATTACGTCTATGCTAATCTCGCCTAGGCTCGCCTGGCTCGCCTGAGCGAGAAATGCAGACCCCAAATCTATTTACGCACGCACACAACAACCATGATCAATTCCTCACTCCAAATCATTCCAGAATAGTTTACACATATTGCAACAACACATAGGCATAATTTAGACTCCATATGGTTCCCAAAATTCCAAGTTTACACAATTACATCATATTCAGTGCATAAATCCATTATATTCCTACATTTAGGTCACAATTCCTATAAAACAGTACCGAACCCACAACCCCCAAAACCCCTAATGTGCATCACGAATTTCAGTGCATAGTTTCATCAAAATCATGTCATTACATACAATCAACACAAAATTTCGAGTTCAACTCCCCTAACCTGAAGCTCCCTTGCTTAAAACTTGAATTGTGAGTATCTTCTCTCATATTTTACCTTTTATAGGTCTTAGTACTTGGTTAATGCAAAAAAAAAAAACAAGAATATGGTTTAATTGTGAATTTTATTGCTATTCAAGGGCCATTACTTGATTGTTTCTCAGCCCCTTAGCTGCCCTTTCTGCTAGGTTTTCTCCACCCTTTCATATTTAGCCCACAACTAATTTTTTAAGCAAAAAGAGTTAAATTTGGCTCACCAAGGTTCGAACCTATGACCAATGCCAAGTCAAAGCTAAACCACCAAGCCAATTCATGTTTCATGCCAATTCACATACTTTTACAATCATGTTATCACCCAACACGACTATGTATAATATTAAAATTAATAATAAATCAAATAACACATAATGGCTTACATAGGACTTGAACCCATGTCCTTTCATATACTTTCAACCACTTGAGCTTGCACTTTTCCACGTCATACCATCAGAAATTAATGTCATAAATACACTACCTACCCGCATTTATTAATTAATTATTTATTTAATTAATTAAATTTTTTGGATCTTACATTCCTCTTTTCACTTATTTGATTGCAAGCAAAAAGTTGCCCAATCTTCATTTCCTAATCTAGATAGACTTCAGCGTCATCCTTTCCATAAAAGTGAGGCAGGTCTAGTCTAATGGTTCTTAGTTCCGTGGGTTCTCTTCTTTCTCTTCTTAGTGCAGGAGGAGGTTGGTAGAAGTTATTTGGTAGTCTATTATCTTCTTCTTCATAGTATATGACTAGAGTAGCAGTTTTTGAGTGTTTTGAGTGACTCCTACTCCTCATTCTTTCTTGCAACTTCTCCATAGTATATATCTCTTTGTTCCTTCTCTAAGATGGCATAGTATCTATCTCTTTTTTCTTTTCCTCTTTCTCTAACAAGCATTTCTTCTTCCTTCCAACATTTTAGTGCTTTAAGTTCTAAAGTGAGTTGTTTCAAATATTTTTCCTCATCACTTGAAGCACTACATCTTTGAAAAGAAGAATGTCGAGACATTTTCAAGGTTGTTTTTTTTAGGTCTTTCAAAGAAACTTCAAAGAAGAAGTGGATAACAAAAGGCGTTAGTTCTCCTCCAAGAAAGAGAGTTGAATCACTTAGATTGCTTATATACCAAGTATTTCCTTGTCAAGGGAACTTGTAACACTTTCACAAAAACTTGTTAGATGAAATTAGATGAAAAACTCTTAAGACTCACACTAAACTATAAAACAAGAAACAAAGCAAGAAAAAAAGACTATCGGCCTAATGGTAGAATTAGAAGGTGTGTGGAACCTTCAAAATGCCACCAACTAAAAGTGCTTCACTATAGTATAAATTAGGTTGCAATTAGAAGATGGGATTGAGCACAAAAGACTACCCCCAAGACACTAAATTAGGTCTTGAAAATATTGAAGAAAGCATTACGATTTTATAACTTAAGTAAAATACAATCAAAGTGCACAAATTTAAAGTTTACAAGTAGATCCTTCTTTTGGATTCTCAGTTTTGTCCTCACAAGTCTATCACTCTTGCACTCCTCTTGTTGATCTAGAAAAAAAAAGGATTCTCCTTCGGGACTAGGTACTTCACCTTCTAGCTTAGGAAAGTTAGATCACCTCCAAAAGGAACTTTACACCAAATATGATAACCAAACCACAGAGGCAAAGAAAGTAAAGCAAGAAAAGCTCAAAATTAAAATTGCTGTGAAATCGAGACATACTCAAAGATGATGATTAAAAGATGTAACACCTCAACTAAAACTTGGTCCTACTAGATGTTCTTTACTTGCCTAATATATTGTTTACTTGTGTGAGGGAAATTAATTTGTACTTGTTTAAAAAATACTAGAATAAAAAACATACATCACTCAAATGCATCATTTGTTAAACATACATGATATTTATGCGAATAAAATTTTAATATACATATAGGTGCTTGTAATAGAATTTTGCTTATACTTTTACAACCAACTAAAGATACTTTTTAATTTGAAATACATTATATCAATTGTAGCTTTAACAAAGTTCAGAGTTACATGAAAAGTTAAGCTAGACAATCTCATTTTTACATGTTAGGTCTCCATTTTCTTCCTTTGAAAAATAATGAAAGTAAGGGTGAGACTTTCCCTTAACTCTAAAACTTCATCACAACATTTCAAAACAAGGTTATTTTTAATATACTTACAATTTAATGAAATAAGTTCACAAAAGTTTAAATATTCAAAATATCATGAAAACATAACTAACCATGCCAAAAATATCAAAATCAAGTTAATCAATAAAATAATCATTACCATATGTTTTGAATCTAGGATCTCAAAATCCTCATTATCAATCTTTAAATAATCATATTCATATAATTTTGATTTTCAATTCATCTGTATATTCATCTCATATTCTTTCTTTATATACTTTAGGTCTCAAATACTACTATTAGACTTTTCTGAATCATAATGGTCTTACGCCAATAGAGATACTGCCAGCAGGCTAAACATTCTCACGGATACAACGTGTGTGTTATTCCACTTTCCTGGTCTTATAGTATAGTGAAGAGGACGGTCGAGAATAGAGTGCGAGACATGTGAACTTTTGAATACTCAGCTAATTGTGTAAATCAATCTAGGGTATCTATATCACCACCCTCCATTCTCCTAGGTTAACCTAAATAATGACTTCATATTTATTCCCTCATTTAATGTTTAATTCTAGATTTTTAATTGAATTTTGTTCTTAAAAGATTGATTTAATTGGGGTTTCTTATAATTGGGTTTACTTATAGTATAGTGAAGAGGACGGTCGAGAATAGAGTGCGAGACATGTGAATTTTTGAATACTCAGCTAATTGTGTAAATCAATCTAGGGTATCTATATCACCACCCTCCATTCTCCTAGGTTAACCTAAATAATGACTTCATATTTATTCCCTCATTTAATGTTTAATTCTAGATTTTTAATTGAATTTTGTTCTTAAAAGATTGATTTAATTGGGTTTCTTATAATTGGGTTTATTGAGCATGAGATACAAAAAGAATGTTAAAAATATCTTTTTAGTTGCATAAATGTTTTTTGGATATTTTGAGGTGTGTTAGTGCAACTACAATTAAGTTGAACTCATGGAGGCGTGGAAATAAATTGATTAAAGCTTCATGCCACCTTAAAGATAATCCAAGAATAGAAAATTATCAAAATCACAAAAATTCAAGCCAAGCATTGCATGATGAAGACAAGCCAAGAAGAGGGAACATGCAACAAAAAATGGACCTTGCGGTTTTCTATATCTTTTTCCAAAAAAGGGACTTTGATAATTCATAAATATTTATGATAAAAGATAATTTGGAGAAAAAATATTTGTTGATATTTTTAAATTATTATCTTATTTAATTATATTATTAAATATCAAAATATAATAACTACCAAATCTTTTTAAATATGGTAAGATCTTCTTAAATCTTTTTAGATATCCACAACAAACAAAACTATTTTTAAGATATTGGATTATTTAAAAGATATTTGGAGGAGATTCCAAATGGCTAATTTTAAAAACTAATTGAAATATTAGTTAGTGATAATTTATCATATATCTCTAAGTAATTAATTTATTTAATTATATCAGAAATTATCAACCAACTATATTTGTCAAATAGTTTTAAAATTGACTATATCTCTCTAAATATTTTTAGATATTCATAACAACTATGAAGATAAATGATATTTATGATTATCTTAAAGATATTTGAGAGATTTTAGCAATAGAAAAGACCAGTTCAAGTCTTATATAAAGAAACCAAGGGGAAGCAGAAAAAAAAACTCAGAACTTCGGAGTTTAGGAACCATTTACGGGGGCCCAAATTTTGTTCTCTCTACGTTCTCTTCCTATTTTTATTTTATTTTACGTTCCATCGAGGGCTAACCTTCAAGGGTTAGTTCCACTATAGTTTCTTAATTGGATTCTGATGTTAGATAAATAAATTTGTTTGTTCTTCTGATTCTTGTTGTGATTTGTTTTCATCTATGTCTTTTAGTTCTTAATCTAGTAAAAGTAATGATTTTTACATTGTAGCAAGTTAGCACAGTGTTAAATATACATAACATAACAATCATATGAGTCCAATGATTTTTAAATTTTGAATTGAGAAGTTTTTTTGGTTAAATTTAGAAACTTTCATAAGATTGAATGAGTTTTTGCTAATAATTAAGAAGTTACTTTGATTAAAGGTGAAAACTTTGATTAGAATTAATCAAGAAGTTACTTTGGTTAATTAGGTTTTTACTCGATATAAGATGTAAAAGAATAGACATGATTAGGCATAGTGATATTTAATTGAGAAGTTACTTTGGTTAAATTTACCTTGATTAATCTATAAAGTTCTTGCTTTTGATTGAGAAGTTACTTTGGTTAGAAGTGAGGACGTCAACAAATTAATTGAGAAGTTACAAGGATTAATTTGAAATCTTAGACAAGAAATCAATAACAATAATGTTTAGAAAACCAATGATGAAACCTATTTTGGAAAGGTAATCGACTCAACCTATTTTATTTCTTTTATTTTTATCTTATTTTATATTTTTCCAATTTTATTTCTTTCTTTTAATTATTATTTTATTTGACTAACCCCTTTTGTATAGTTTTTTATAAGAACTAATTTGCCAAGAATCAATTTCGTGTTCGTTGGGAGATGACTTAGGGTTGACTTTACCCTTTCTATTTTCTTGACTCATATCTTAGCAATACTGAAGTTGTTATAGTTTAACAATATTAATTTGATTGCGTCAACGACAGCGTCATCACTAACTTTTCTCTAGACTCTATACCTAATGCATATTTGTATTATCCATACAGTCCTCTTTATTCTTTATTTCTGTACTTCAATTTATAATCATCCTTTCGAATTATCTTTATAATTCTTGAGACTTTCACAAAAATTTGACAACACAACTGCATTTTTAACTTTTCATAACTTTCAAAATAGTAAAAAACAATTAGATTAAAACGAGATTAAAATCAACAGCCAAGCATAAATCATTCTCTTACGATAACTTTACTCAAAATTAATCAAAACTATAATCATAATTAAAATACACTTTTCGTATAATATCTTATAAGTAAAATACCAAACTTGTTTTATTTATAACATTTTTCAAGGAATCCATTTTTCAACCTAGAAGTCCTATTTATAGGAAAAACCTTGCACAAATAGATAAGGATAAATTGATGGTAGATTTATGAGATTCTTAGTGAGGGTAAATTTATTTTGATCATCTAGAGTAGCTTGGTCGAAATTCCAATAGTTGGAAACTTCATGGTAGTTGTAAGGAGATTTGTTAACTTTCTAGAAGACTTGTTCTTACTCCAAATTGTAAAATTTATATATCTTACCACACATATCTATTTGTGCATTCCTATAGTGAAAATAAATACCTATTTCTCTAGAACATGTCTAACAAATTTGAGCTCAATTCGACAGTTAATGGATCTGGAATTGAATTTTTACTGAAATAACTCAAAACAGGATGTAAGTCACGCCAATTCAAACTACGAAAACTATTTCTCTAACCACACGCCCCTAAATAAAAGTCTCGACAGTCCAAGTTAGGTACTATGTCTTAAGAACTTTGTATAAAAATATCATCCTGATTCAACGATTAATGAAGCAAAAATAAAACATTTACCAAGGCAACTAAGAACTAGACAGTATGTAGAGACCTAACTTTTACACTAAAGTGCGGAAGTTTCTACTCCTTACATACACCTCCAATTCAAAATCCCACTGATCATTGTGAAGAACTATGTTTCAAGAATGCTCTGTAAAAATTTCATCCTAATCCAATGGTTTATGAAGCCTTAATCACAATGTTACTTAGACAACTTGAAAATAGGAAATAGTTGGAACCAAAAAAAAATCATCATTTACTTTGTACAAAGTCCTTCCTCATAATTTATCAATTTACTTATGAAATCGTAAAGTTACTTTATAGGACATTTTTAAACAAGAGTTAAATATAGTTAATGTAACGTCCCAACTGGAAATTACTTAAATAAAATAAATAAAAAGATAATTTAATTTCAAACATCATAATGTATTATTCCCAAACGCGGGAAACTTTGAAATTCATTCATCACGTTGAAAATTAACCAAATTGGTTCATCAATGTATTACAAGTTCTAATAAACCACTAGTTTAAAACAAAACATAATTAAAATCCCTAGTCAAGAGTCCCAAGCTAGCCCTCTCTCCCTTGCTATGCATCAACAGCATCACCTGGAATATCATCTACTCTCGTGTGATAAGTTACACAATCATCGCGAAATACAAACACAAAGGGTGAGCTCATAATAATTACATATAAGTTAATAAAATCAAGATACACCATACTATTTTATTCCATTTGGTTCTTGGCCAAGACCATATATGCCAAGGTTTTTCAACCTACAAGTCACACAATAATTAACCATGGACTCAGGATATATGATGCTTCGGAAACCGCCCCCCTCGTGGTCCTGCCTCTACGAACCTCCCCGCTCGTAGTCCAACTCTACGGACCTCCCCGTTCGTAGTCCAACAAACGTGATCCACCAGCTACGAACCTCCTCGCTCGTAGCATCTCCCAAGTGTGAGCACGGAACATACGAACCTTCCCTCTTGTATCCCCAAACGAGAGTATCAGGATATGAACCTCCCCGTTCATATCATCATGTGTTCATCACCATCCATGAACCTACCTGCTCATGGGACAACATCTTCTGATCCAAGTCTTACATCACAGCATGATAATAAAAGCGAGAAAAGTTCTTGGCTACGTGCTATCGTCTGGCGCTGCCTAAGCGCCACCAGGTGAAAATCCTGTGCAGACCACCTAGGCGCCTGGTAATAATCAGACCCACCGTCTCAAGGTCTATCTCCTGGCGGTTCATACCTCACCGCTAGGCACCACATGTAACAGGGACGCCCCTACTAGTTCTATCACCTGGCGGACACTCGTAAGTCGCCAGGTGCCATACCAGTAACGTGGCCCTGCTGGTTTTGACACCTAAAAATAGGTTGCTCTTTAATGAGTTCAAATTTTTGGCCTCATTTAATGTTTAAATTTAGGGATTTAATAGAATTTTTGTGCTTAAGGATTGATTTAATTAGAATTTGTGATTATTGGATTTATTGAGTACGTAAGTTAAAAATGGCGTAAAAATTGATTTTAGTTGCATAAAATATTATTGGATATTCTAGCGTTTGTTAATGTAGCTTAAGTTTAATTTGGGTCATTAAAAGTGTGGATTTGAAATATTCAAAGTTATAAAATAAGTCTAAAATCAGCAAATTCTGGAAAGATAGTCAGGAGCTAAATGCACCCCTGGTTTCTATTTACACACTCCTCCTAAAGTGGACCACCTAAAAAAACATGTTCTGCACCCCTGGTTTCTACTAAGTTACACCCCTCCTACCACTTAAACTTCGCTCAACCAGATTATGCCATGTGGCAATCCTCACCTTCTGAATCCGTCCAACTACATGATGACAAGTGTTATAATCCTCCATTCACCAAATTGACCAATTAGAGCTTGCCACGTCACCATCTTCCAAAATGAAACCCTAGCCTCCATCTCTTCAAGTTGTCGCACCTGAACCTCGCTGGCAGACGCTGCAAACTCTCCGGCCACCATGGAATCATCTTCCATTTCATCATCTTCATTGCAACAGCCACCATTGAAGCTTCACTACGACGCACCTGCACTTTCCTGAGCCACCAGGACCTCCATTGCTCCATCTTCTCCGCAACGCGCCACCATCACCACCACGCCTAGGGCATCCTTGATGTCGGAAAACGCAGCAGCATCACCATGCATCTCCATCTTCTCACAGAGTCTAACTGTACTGTAACAACAATGAAAATCGCACAACAGCAGCGCAACTGCACCTTCGTTGGAGCAGTGTTGCAGCCACCATGACGCAACAACGAGAACATACCAGAATTCGTTGCACCTTCCACCTTCGTGTCCCTACAACTTCGAGCCACCGCACCTGCAACGCCAGCACCAATCCACGTAGCGTTCCACCACCGCGAGCCTGAACCAGCCACAACGCCTCCATTGTAGCAACCGTCATTACAACAGCATCCATGAAACCCTAACGCAGAAACCATGGTAGAGGAAGGAGGAAGGAGGAGCAAACCCTAATTCAGGAGAGAGAGTCTATGTGCCACATGTTAGCATCTGATAGGGTAGTCAACTGGTCAAATCTGGTCAAATGGTCAAAGCAGCAGTCAATTATGGTCACACTCTGGTCAAAACTGCAAAAATGGTTAAACAAGAGGGGCAGAATTGGAAATTGGACAGAAATTTAGTTGCTAATTAATTAAATAAAGATAAAATATTTTAGCAACCGCATAGTTAAAGTCCAAGTCCAATTGAAGCCTATATAAAGAGGCCTGAGGGAGTAGAAGGAGACTTGGCAACTCTCTGGTTTTGGCATATACCATCATCCACCACATCTTTCGTTCTTCATTCTTTCTTTTATTTTTCCTTCCTTCATCATATTATCATGTATTCCATCCAAGCCATAGAGGGCTAAGCTTTTAGGATTGATTCCACTGTAATTTCTTAACTCGATTATGAAGTTAGATTAATTAATTTATTTGTTCTTTTGATTATTGTTGTGGTTTTTGTTTATCTATATACTTTGCTTCTTAATTGAATAGAAAATAATGATTTTAAATCTACACGCATGCTAATCATATGAGTTAAAAGGTTTTTAAATTCAATTGAGACTTTACTTTGATTTTATTTAGAAACTTTCATTTCATTAAATAAGTTTTTGCCAATAATTGAGATTGTACTTTGATTAAAGGTAATCACTTTAACTAAAATTAGTCAAGACTTTACTTTGATTAATTAAGTTTTCTATTTGGTGAGGAAACAAAGTAATAGACGTGATTAGGCATAGTAAAATTTAATTGAGACTGTACTTTGGTTGAATTTATTATGTATAATCTAAAAAATTTCACTTTTAATTGAGACTGTACTTTGATTAAAAGTGAGAATGTCAACAAATTAATTGACACTTTACATTGATTGGTTTTTAAATCAACAACAATAATTTATTTAACAATAATCTCTAGATAACCGATGAAGAATCATTTTTAGAAAAAGCAGTGGAATTGACCTATTTACTATTATTGTGTTTACAATCTTTTATTTGCGTGTCATTTATTCTTTGCATATCAAAACCCCATATTTTTATAGATACTAGTTTTAAATTGCATTTTTATAAGAATCAAATATTTGAGATCAATTCCGTATTCGTTGTAATACGACTCAGGGTTATCTTAACCCTAACTAGTTTCTTCACTACTAACTTGGCAATACTGGAGTTGATAAAGTTAAGTAGTGGTAATTTGATCGCCTAACAACAACGATATCACTCTTCACTCCAAATTACTTTCGAAGGCAATAATGCACACTCCCATATCAGGGCCTGATTCTAAATCCTCACTCACACCACACATTGTTCACTTACCTATAACTCATATTCTCAAATTCAAAAATTCATAGCATATGATTCACCAAGTCTTCCATCTTTTATTTTCCATGACTTAATATAGCTTTTGAAAATGATACTCAGCCTCGTATCTCAGAATAACCAACCTGCTTCTATCATATAAATTCCCAAGCCTAATTCCTTTCACTTAACTTAGGCCTACCACTATAATTTGGAAACCTCACAATTATACCTCAATTACCACACTCATCAGAACCATTCCTTACCTCTAGTCCTACTTGCAAGTCCAGTCATTTCCATATCACTTACTCACCATATTCTAGTAACTATTTTAACCATTCAATTAATACCTCCCAACTTACTAAAATTCCATTCATTAAGTGACCCATATTCGCAATATTTCCATGATTACAACATACTCACAATTCAATTTAACTCTCCAAAGCCTCCTTCCCAGATACTTAGTTAATTTCCCATAGATGTGTACGTCCACAACTGTCGCCTGGCGGCTAAAAGGTTGCCGCTAGGCAGTGCATCAGTAACTGGGTAAATAACCTAGGTTTTCTGCACCCGTGAGAACCCATTTCCACTTCTCACAATTTAGTTATCTTAAAGCAATGAAAGCACGCAATTTCTCAATTCAACATTTATATATACACCAATTAGTATCATACACTTCCAATCACATCTTAATGAACCCCTAAGTCCAAAAATTCAGATTAATTCCTTAATTCTAACATGAACTCTTCATGTTTACATCCCCAATTATAATCACAAGCACCTCAGTAATAGAAATATCATAGCATTACACAATTACACAGGCATAAAAGTCTGACTGGAAGATCAAAACATCATGAAATCCACAAAACAAGGCGAAACGGTGATAAAAAACATGCGTCGTCTAGCGGTTCCACCTCGCCGCCAAGTGGTTCATGATAGAGCCCAAAAAACTAGGTCAAAAGATGCGTTGCCTGGCGGCATACTCATGCCCACCAAGCGGTTTCTTGGCAAAAGTCCAAAAACTTATGAAAATAGCGTAAACAGAGGGAATTTCATGCAAATATGGTCACAACAAGGCACTGTGTATTATATACGAATAAAAGCACACGAAAGCAGTTCCCCTTATCTAGATAATTCTCGCTCAATTTGAAAGAATTAGGACTTCTCTTGTGCCACCACTATTCCAGCCCTTGTCTCCTCTCCAATGGACTCTATCTTCTAGATTCTCGCTCAATTCCCTTCAGAACTCCCTTTCCACACTCTGCCAATTCATTTTCTCCTTTGTTCCTTCACATCCTCTCTCTTTCTTCTCCAAAAACCACCTTAATTAGATTATTAACTAAGCCTTAATGCTTGTTAATGACGAAAATGACTTTAAGTTTTGTGTTAATAGTCATTCAAAGACCATTATTTGGCTGCCTTCCTAGCCCACTAGGTCACCCCTTTTTGTAGGTAGGGTTTCTCTACCCTTTCACATTTGAGCTAATACTTTTCCACATCATAAGACTAATAATTAATGTCATAAAGATTTCCCTTACCCGCATTTATTAAATAATTATTTAAATTTCTCGGGTCTTACAATTAACATAAAATAAAGGTGTTACAAAAGACAATCAATAAATGGAGGCACAAAATAAAAATAAGCACTCAAAATTGAACACCTAAAGAAAGGTTCTAGATTGGATAAAAAAACCAAAAAAAAAATACTAAAGTCAAACTTGAGTAATTTTTGTCTTTACAAGCTTATGAGCCAATGGTGCATTAGGCAACTCATTTAGCATCAAAGTTTACGCAAAATAGTGGTAAAAAACTGCACCAAATTACAAACAATAAAGGATTCAAAACATAAGTGCTAGTAATGATTCTAGTGTACTTCTTTTGACACTTTGTTTTGCTATTTTTCTTTGATTCTTTTTGGCACTTGCTTGTATTCTTTTTGTGGTCTTTTTCTTTATTTTTATGACTTTTACAACAATAATTTTCCACCACAAATCAGAATCACCATTACACAAGGCTTCATAACATAAGAAGAATGGAAGCTGAAAGGAGTCAAAATATAAATAAGAAACTCAATGAAACAAAATGGAATCATAACTCTAAGAAATTGCTAAGAACTAATTAGCAAACTGAACTAAACAAAAAAAATGAAAAAGCACTAAAAAACACAATGATAGTAAATGGTGATTAGATGATTAAGCAAGCACAACATATGGATCTCAAAATTAAAATGGACTTAAATATGAAACACTTTAACCGAACGATACAAATACTCAAAGGAATGTAAAAAGCAATCGGTACAATCAAAGGAAAACACCTAAAGCACACATGGATGGTTCAAGATGAAGCAAATGAAGTTGAACCAAAATAAGAAGACATATATGAGTAATTCAATCAGTACAAACTCGCGAGACAAGTAGAAGAAACATTTAACAACACGGAATTGCAAAAAAAAAAAAGAAGGAGAAACACTTATCTTTTGATGACCACGAGCAACCAAAGCTCTAGATACCACATAATGACTTTCTCCTTTACTCTTGCAATGAATCTGTGAAGAAGATGGTCTCCATGGAAGAGAGTGATTACAAAAGCTATGGGAAGGAGAGGTTGAGAGGATGAAGATTGGTTCGGTTTAGTGAAGCTCCTAGAGAGAGGTGAGGCTAACTCCTAAGGATAGATGCTAGAGGAAACTAGAGAGGAGTTTACTCTAAGGTGAGCTCAAAATAGAGGTTATGCACATAATTAGGCATAATTTCATTACTCAAATTCAAGCTACATTTCAAGAGTTAAGCTCTTCTATTTATAGGAGAAAAAGAGAGCTAGGTATCTCCGGGAAAGAGGAGGGAATTTTGGTGCTAGAAAATTGAATTTTGGAGAAAAAATACATATGGGAGCCAAAAGTATAAAGTTATATATCATAAACGCAATTTTAAAAGAAATTTAGAAGTCGTCATTCAAAAGAACGTTTAGAAAATACGACTTACTCATTTGTGTACTTTTATCTGCATCTGTCAGTATTGATAATTTTGAATCAGAATTGCACTAATTTGGTGAATGGTCCCACTTTGGAGAACAACTTTAGAAGCTTACCACGCAATACAGAATCCATTTCACAACGCAAAGAAAATTGAACTTCTTTGCGTATTTTATGTATAAAATGTGCATATAGTATAATGACATTACATTCCAATTGAATTGTTTTATTGAAGATCTTAGATTAGTTTTTCAATAAATAGTTTTAGAATAAAATAGATATTTTAAATAGAAGCGATTTTAGAATACTTTTCGGTCATAGAATCGGATTTTTCTTATTTCAACTAACACATTAAAATTAATATAGGTCTTTTCGGTCACAACATAGCTTCGTTAGTTATCTTGAAATTATTTGGATCAACTCAAATAATGTTAAAGTGATCTTTTATAAATCCAATTGAAAGTTTTAAATTAATTAACTACATTAGATTCACTTAAAAAAACTCTAAAAATAAGTTCTGGAATCGAATAACTGATTATTTTTAATCTATTTGTTTTAAATAGTAATTTGTGTTTGTTAAAACTTGTTGACATAATTAGAACATGAAAATATTCACCAAAGGCCAATGTTGTATTGTCAAAATCTCTTTCACATGAAAACCTGTTACACCTGAGAAGACTTGAGATAAATGCTCACTTAAATAAGATTTTTCATTATGTCATGTAATTACACTAGTGCATATTTGACATTTTACTTCGCCTTATAGGCCTCGGTTGCAGCTAAACCGAAGCCTATAAGGAGGCAATGGCATTTTTGCAATTTTGTCCAACTATATTGCCTCGGGTTTCTATAAACCGGTGCAGTAAATGGACTTTTGGCCTCGATTACAACTGAACCGAAGCATATAAGGCAACATCAGCTTTCAAATTTTCAAAAATGGCTTTTGGCCTCGGTTATTAACTGAACCGATGCCATAAAGGCAGCATCAGCTTTCAAATTTTCAAAAATGCCACCAGCATCAGGCTTTTAGCCTCGGGTCTTTAAGGACCGAGGCAATAAATGGGCTTTTGGCCTCGGTTATTAACCGAACCGAGGCCATAAACTCTGTTAAAATTCCCAATTCGTGAGCCCTAATCACTATTCATCGTCTCCCCAACTCTCTTTTCTCTGCGCGAATTTCTCTCTCTCTCTCTCTATCTATCTATCTCTCTCTCTATCTCTCTCTCTCTCTCTCTCTCTCTTTCTCTCTCTCTCTCTCTCTCTCTCTCTCCTTCTCTCTCTCTCTCTCTCTCTCTCTCTCTCTCTCTCGGACGACGACCTCTGCTTTTGGGAACTCCTCCGCGGCCACTGCTTCGGTTCGTGACCTCCCTCTTCTTCGTTCATAGCAGCAGCTTCAGCGAGGGTGGTGACCAGCGACGTCTGCTTTGCAACATGGTGGTTCGTCGGGGCGGCCTGGTTTCACAACGCAGACAACCTCTGGTTTGGGTTTTACAGGTCTCGCTTCGTGTTACAACTTCTGATTCTGGTTTCATCTACAAGTAAAGGATTCGTAGCAGTGGTTGCGTCTTCTCGTGACGGTGGAGGCGATAGTGGCTCAGGCGCGATGTGTAGTGTTCTTCACACGAGGGTTTCGCACCTACATTTCGCTGGTTTTGGTTTTCTGCAGGTGGTGCACACTGTTCCTGGCAATTTTGGTTGTGTTTACGGTGGTCGCCAATATGGTTGCCGCTGATTTCGACGGTGGTGTCACAGTGACGGAAGGAACAGGTGGGACTATGTTGCTATATGGCTTCGGTTCTAGAGACCCGAGGCAGAAAAATGAATCTATAGCTTCGGTTCTAGGGACCCGAGGCCAAAAGCTACCCTTTTTGGCCTCGTCCCAATATGCCTCGGTTCTGGAACTGAGGCAGAATACAAAAATCAACCGGAGCCAAAAACCTTTACTGCACTAGTGTTAATAAACTAAGTATGTTATACCAATTAGCAACCATGTAGGCAACTCTTTTGAATAAATAAACTGTATGTAGATTATAGTTTCACAAATTGAATAAAGAATTCTCAGAGACTCCAAACACTTATATGATCGTAATTCGATGAAATTTGATTTTTATTTGTTAGTGGGATTAAGTTAAAGTTGCATAAATACACAAGTTGTTTTCTTTACCTAGCACAACTCTAAATCATAAATTTGTGTGTGGAGATTATTTTCAACATAAAATAAATGTGAAAGTGCCTGAGGATACTTTTGCTTTAAATAGAAATGGACCATCCCTTACTTGTTATTGATGCAAATTGGCAATCAGTTACCTTTTTAATAGCATCACCACTTTAAAACATAACCTGTATTATTTGAGAGTTAGCATAAAAATTTAGCACTGAAAATATGAATGATCATTGTGCAAGCTCTAGAAGGCTGTTGTAAACAATCATGAATAGATGTCTTCTAGTATGGATGATCTTAAGGAAGGAATAATTTGCAAGCTTTAATTGAGTCAAGAGTAGTGTAGTAGTAGATCCATTCAACATTATGAGTTCTTGAAATGACTATTTCACTTTTACTCAAAACCATCTTCAAGCTGATGTTGGAATTACTCTTCTTAACATTCAAGTATTTGTTGGTTCGGTCAACAATCTCAAAGGTTTTGTACCCACATCATTGTAGTGCATCAAAACTAGAGATTCTTGACTTCTCTTTGGTTAACTGCACAATTCTACAAGTTTTACATCTAAGAGTAAATAATTTTGGTGGGGAATTTCCTAAATCAATTGCTAATTTCTCAAGCCAAATGCACACATTTCCCTTAGTTCCAACTTTTCAAGTGATGATGAGTAAAGTGTCGTAGTTAAAGTATTAAACGTTCCACAGAAAGGAACATCTAAGAGCTTCCTTGATGAATGCCCAGTTCTAAGAAATGTAAGGCACCAAAAACTTCTCAAGATCATAACTTCCATCTCAGGAGTTGATCATCAAGGCAATGACTTCAAAGCTCTAATGTTTGAGTAAATGCCTAATGGAAGTCTAGAAGAGTGGTTGCATCCTATAAGCAATTTGCAATGACAAAAAAAAGACATTGACATTCACTCAAAGACTGAACATAACTATTTATGTTGCTTGTGCACTGGAATATCTCCACCACTTCTATGAAACTCCAATTGTTCATTGTGAAATAAAGCCAAGCAATGTGGTTCTTGACAATGATATGGTTTCCCATGTTGGTGACTTTGGATTAGCTACATTTATGTTTGAAGAATGAAGGAAGTTATCCACACAACCAGTTATGTCAGCTAACCTAAGGGCTTCTATTGGCTACATCTCTTCAGGTGTGTTATTCAAAATTCAAAGTGCTAAACAGTGAATTATGTTACATTTCTTAAAAATGACCACACTAAGAGATGACAAATGAAGCTTTTCATTAAATTCTTTCACTTCTCCAATATATTTTCCTTCTTATCATAATTTTTATCTAATTATGTTTAATTGATGCATGTTAATTACATATTTTTTATGTCTCATATTTGAATATTTCTATTATTTTTTAATATTTTTATTTATTGTATATTTTTCTTTTAGATGAACATGTTAAACACTCTCAATTCAAGTGTTTAATAACATAAACCTTTCATTTACTAGATAATATTAAAAATTTATCTCCTTTACTTTATTATTATTAATTTTTGCTTCATCTGAAAAACTTTTTTGTTTTAAAACGATTGACTATGTTGATATTTGAAAAGTTTTCTTAGATCTCTAAGATATTTTTTATCTTATCATATTTGTAATTATATATATATATATATATATATATATATATATATATATGTATATATATATATATATATATATATATATATATATATATATATATATATATATATATATATATATATATAT
>Ga0214542_1007991_pt1 | contig 17945 bp, 10 predicted proteins | sample CNSS1metaG_FD_160096 | JGI IMG/M metagenome (GOLD analysis project Ga0214542, IMG submission 160096) | Root nodule microbial communities from cowpea collected in UCLA plant growth center, Los Angeles, California, USA - CNSS1 | ecosystem: Host-associated > Plants > Roots > Nodule | place: USA... | reverse complement strand
CAGAGCATACTAAGAAAAATGGCTCTTGATACCAATTGTTAGGAACAAGGCAATAAAGGAAAGAATAAAGGAGAGAAAAATAGACACAGAGAATTTAACGTGGTTCGGCGTACAATGTGTATGCCTATGTCCACGACTACACTAGGAAGTATTTGTATTTCTGGTGTATCTTAAAGCTTTACATAGAGTCTCTTATATAGTAAAATAGAGAACCACGTCTCACTATTCTAAGCGATGTGGGACTAAATCAAGCACCATAATTCTAACAGTATTTGATATCGAGGAAACAACCATACTCCTAATATTGAATATTTGATAATATTATGTTTCCTTTACCGTAATTTTTTATTATCTTATAAAAATTAATTAAAATTAATATTAAAGTAGTAAGAAAACGGGTACGGGTATGAGTACGAGATTATACCCGTTACCCGGTGGGGATGGGGATGAGACAAAAGTTTGATACCCGTTGGATTTCGGTATGGGGATGGGGATGAAATTTTTTTATGGGGATGGGTATGAGATAGTGAAACCCGTCCCCGCCCCGCCCCGTTGCCATCCCTACGAATAGATGACCAAATTATATTTTATCAATTAATTTAAAGAATAATAATATTTAAACTTATTATTTTTAATAAACTTTTAATCAAATCTTTAATTATTTTTTAATCATCTATTTTTATATTTTTTATATAATAATCACTACTAAAAATTTTTATATTATATGAGATTTTTCTTACAAATTTGTTAAATAAATTTGTAAGAAAAAACTTTTTTCTGTCATTTTTTCTAAGAATTTTAATTGGCAAATAATTCCTTTGTGAGTAATTATTTCCTATAAAATTATAAAATTTGCAAGTATTTCCTACAAAATTTATTGTAAAAGGTGTTTTATACAAAATATTTTATAAAAAAATTGGTAGCAATTTCTTAGAAATTTTTTTTCATAACATGTAGGTATTTTCATACCAAAAAAAATTTCAAAATAAAATTCACATGAAATATGAATTTTTTTAATAAAAAATTTAAATATAATTAAAATAAAAAATAAAAAAAATAATTCAAAATATCACTATCCGATTCAAATTAATAAAAGTTTGGTAAATCTTGCCCTGAAAGGGTTCAGACTTAACCGAAAAGCCACGTAACTGTGAACAATCATCGAGATCCAAAAATTGCTGACCATCCACATCATGGTCAAATTTCCGTCAGAGACAACAGTGTCGGAGACTTTTTCAAATGTTAAAATCAAACTCGTCGAGTATTATAAATTATCCACGAGACACTTGTTTTACACTGTTTGATATTGTAAATCATAATCAATAATTCATAATTTATTTTATAACCTAAATTACAATTAACTTCTATTATCTTTTCATTTTTATTCTATTTAATATACAAAGTCCCAATTTTCTTAACTTTAACAAATGGAGTTTAACTCAACTTATTTAGTATATGAATTAGAATATTTCTTATAATTGCAAATGAACTCCTGGCTTGTAAAGGAATAAAATATAATCAGACAAAGAAAGTTTATTACGATTTTAAGTTTAATATTAGTCATAAGTTTTAAAATAGGTATTACCCAACTGTAATATAAAAATTGTTGGTTTTCATTTTTATTACTGTTATTTTTATATTCCATTCCATGCTATTTAAAAAAATACTAAACTGGTTACCACTCAAATCTTCCAACTTAAACATAATGAAAACATAAAATTCTACGTTATAAGAAACGAAAGGTCATTTAATTCAAAAATATACCGATTGATTTGTTTTTTTTTTCTTTTGCTGGCCATACCAATTAGATTGAGCTTGTTCTGTTTTAATTTATCTTTGCAATTCATTGGTTAATATATATGGAAAGTAAAATGATTTCTTAATGATTAAATTTTGTTAAATTTCTCTTACAAATTTGAGGTGATATATTTTAAATGACTTTTTATTTTTTTATATTTTAAAATCACTTAAAAAAAAATACTTCAAAATTAAAATTTTTTTTGTCAAATTTAATTGTTAAAAAATCATTATCCATGTAAAAAATCTTCACCAAGTGTAAAGATAAAGAATGTGTGACAGCATATTGATGGCCATTCTGTGTCATCACTTTTTATGAGAAAGGGAAAGTATGATGAGAGGAGTTGGTTAAGTTCCAAACTTCAGGTGAAATATGGTCCAAATTGCCGGCTATCTCATGATAAGTCTCACAAAAGGCTTGAAAACTCATTATGTAGAACTTATCCTTAACCGTTTCCTTGTGTTACATGTCACAAGCATGAATCTGAAACCCTGAAAGTGCAGAGATAAAATCCCTGAAACCCACATGAAAGTTTTAGTGACAATTATGTGGAGAAAGAAAGAAGAATCTGAGCAGTTTTTTTGTCTTTTGTGCACAAACTGATATGGTGAGTACCACATAGAGCCAACTTTCGGGAATCTAATACTCTCTCCTCATATATTTATGCTCATATATCCAAAGCCAACCACCGCTACATACAGAGTACACACTACACCTCACTCTTTATTTTGCTTTCATGCATCCCCACCAACAACTAAGATCTCGTCTCAAAGGTTGCATGGCTTTGCTCTTCTCTGTCTTGGTGCTATTTTTTGTAAAGTTATCAGTGCATTATCTGGATATGTTGGCAATCTTGTTATTATACTACAACCATTGTTTAGGGTTATATATATAACTTCTTTCTTAAATACTTTTATTAAAATAATCTCCTTCTCTCAATAAATGTATAACTTTTATAATGATATAGAGTAATTAATCTCAACATAAATTTACTATATAAAGGGTTGGTAAATTTAATAATCTTAAGACAAGTTAATTTAAAATTCTGTTAAGAAGCTAAAACTATTAAAAAAATATATAAATTTTGTGTCAATTTTGTTATGAAAATGTTTTCTTAGAGAAATAATAAAAATTTTGTTATGAATAATGATACGTAAAAATTTGTTATCAACTTTTTTTATAAAATATATTGTATAAAATATTTTTTATAGAAAGTTTTGTAAGAAATATTTATAAGTTTCATAATTTTATAAGAAATTATTATTTAGAAAGGAATTACCTGGTCAATTAAAATATTTAAAAAAGATCTTTTCTTAAATAATTATATGACAAAAAAGAGTGATAAATTATAAAAAATTTTAGTAGGGAAAACTGAAACTGTCATTAATGGAGGGTATCATTTAGGCATAGCATGAATGGCAGATTTTGTTTTTTGTTTTTTTTTTTCTTAAATGTTGTAAAAGGATTTTATTTTCAATGGTGCGAGTGAAAAGGAAAATCTATTGAGAGAACTTAAATTCAGGAAATAAATATTTGTACCTCGATAAATTAGTTGTTGGATTAAAGATAGGTAGGTGTTGCTTTTTTATCTAGGAGTGTATGGTGGTTACTATTTGATTGGGGGTAATGAATAAGTTTGGAATCTCTTTATGCAAATCAAAAGATATTCCGTGAAGTTTTTTACACATAAGGTTTGGGTTGTAAGGGGAAGAGTGGAAAATTTACGAAGAATATGAATTTTTAAGAGCATAGAGAAAAGTCTTTCGGCAAAAGACACTAGAACCTTTCTCTCTTATTTCCAAGGTAACTGGTTTTATACAACTCAATCCACGTCACATTTGAAGTGTTAAAACCAAAAAGCTACTTAAGCAAAGATTCAAACCAATAAAAAGTGGTAACATTCATATAGCCGTTTTACTTGAACGTGATTACTTCTTCTTAGCCAAAATTTATGTGCCAAAAAGGATTTGACCTTAACTCTTTTAAATTTTTTTCCGCTACGTATAAACCCTTTGGTTAGTTCTTTTACTTTTTGAGTTCAACAAGTTTTGGATTTAATCACTTTAGAACAAGAATTATGCTAAGAAGGTACTCAAGCCGCAAAGACAATGTTGCATCCCTATTAATGCTTAATAATGTCAACATCACAACAACAACAACAAAAGAAAAAATACAAATAATAATAGTCATTCTCTCTATGAGTAGTGAGTAGCGAGTGGTAACTAAGAGTGAAGTATAGTATAGGTGGGGGTGTGATGAGGAAAGAAGCAGTCAAAGATTTTGTGTTGTAATGATTAAAGTGTTTGGTATGTCTTTACTCGTATGAAAATGATTTTTTAAGGAAAGGACGATAAACAAGGAACAAAGGAAACAGTAAAGAAAAAGTGAGTTTGGATGGCAGAAAAAAGAGATAAAGGGCAAAAATTGTAAAAAAAAAAAAAGAAAAGAAATCATCAGAAGGTGTGTGCCAGGTAGATTTTTTCAGATGCTAAGTGGACCCCTCTTGGAGTCAGGAACCGATGCATGATAAAAGGGTTCTTTTCCTCTTGGGCTAAATTTAAAGGCAAGAGAATTATCTCTTGGACCCACTCATGGCCCACCAACGGTGTTTCATTATTCTTCAATGGATCTATTCTTCTACATCATTCTCCTCCAAGGTTATAATTTTTTTTTTGAATGTGATCTTGGTTGAAGAAGCTATTCTTGATAGGAAAATTATGTTTTGAATTTTTTTTTTGATAAATTTGAGAAAGTTTCTATAAATAAAATTAAAATAGATTAATTTTTTTTATTTTTAAACCAAAATAAAGTAATAAAGTAGTACTTTTTTTACTTAAATTAGTAGTTTGTGAAAGTTTGTTAAAGAAAAACTTTGTTAAACTATGATTTTCCTTCTTGATATATATTTTCACATGAAATGCTTGCAGTGTTCTTCTGACGTATGTTTCAGGTTGAATCACGATAGTAGGAATTACTCTCACTATGATCAGTTCAATTGTTATCATAATGAACTTATATTCTCAAAATACGTTCAAATTTGAGAATTACCTTTTCATATATTATAATTTTAATTTTAGTTAATGTGACATTTTTAATATATATCTTTTCAGATAAAAAAATATCAATATCTCATACTTAAAACAATATTGGTAAGTAATTTGATAATGGATGACATACATTCTCGTTGAAATAGATTATAATTGTTGAGAATTTAAGTGTGAGTCTAAATCCTACATTTGTAGAAATAAGAAAATTAAATATCATATAAAGATGAAGACCCGCAAATCTATTCTCTTAAGGTTGTTGGTCGAAAGCGGTATTAATCTCGTATATGTAAGTTGAGTTCATGATTCATTGATGTTGTTTCTTTCTAGTGATCCTTTTTCGAAAGATTCAATAATAATATTATATTAAGATATTAAGATGTGATTTTATATTTAATTTATCATCACAAAATTGTATAATAAAATAAGAATAGTCTCTTATTCTTATTCGTATATATTGCAAAATTTGATCAAGTTAGACCCTCTCAAAATTGTTAATGCTATAATTGAATATATTTACATATATAATGTTAATGTAATATTGCGATATTCTTTACAACACACTTATTAAAATGGATATAATATGCTTTTCACAATCAGATGAAATCATCCAACATACGTTTTTATTGTTTTAGCCCTTTTGTATACTTGAATTTAGGTGCTTTCCTAAGCAAAAACACGTACAAAATAGCGTTTCCTTTTCTAATAAAAAAAAAAGATAAATTGCAATCTTCCATCTCAAAAGCCATGCATAATTTATTTGCGACATTGTTGTATTAAAAACAACTCAATTTAGTTCGTTTCGGAAAAAGTGAAACGCAAGACTACTTTTGTGCGCAATAATAAAGCTAAAACAAGATTTCGCCATAGTAGTCACTTTCATCTTTCAAAACTATTTTGAGTATGAATTTCTTAAGTATTGAGCTAGCCATATTGTCTCTCACATATGAAATTAAGTATAAGTTCAAGTTATACATTAAGTAAAATTATAAAGTTAAATAATATATAAAGAAAAAAAATCCATAAATATACTATTTTAAAATTTTTAGCTAAAAATATTACCAATCTCTTATATAAACTAATTCATATCTTATTATTCTTTGAATCTTTCTCATGAATCTTCTCCAAAGAATACCCATTACTTATAATGTTATCTGCTTTTAGTAGTTTATGTTGCTAAGTGCTGTTCTTGATTTAACATTGATTGATTAGATACGCGATGATGACAAGTTTTATAAACAAATAATTGATCATAGAAACCATAACTTATGGATCCCTTTTGTCCAACATCCATTAAGATTATAGCCACCGCTGTATAAAAGTAAAGCCAAAATACAATAATAATATTATCTAGTCGTATATTATACTTATAGCGCGTACTCATCGTTAAAATATGTGAATGTTCAGGAAGGAATATTGCAATACACAGCTTTGGAAATAAACTATTACAAATGTTGCAGCATGTCACTTCTTGCAACATGCTATGTAGATTCTTTACTCTGCCACTTTAATTTTCTGTGTTTTCATCCTATTTTAATACACCTGCTTCACTTACACACATGATTTAGATATAATTATTATTTTTTCCTTATTTGGTTCATATTAATTAAGTCTTTGTTGTAGTCTCAAATCCAAACTCAAACTTGATCTCTCTTTCACACACACAAAAGAGTAAAGCACTCATTTTCAATTATGTAATGTTCTTTTTTATGATTTTTTTTTTCGATCTATTATGTGGGTTACATAATTAGAGGTTACCCTGGCCTCTGCTTTAAATTTTGTATTCTTTCGTAAAGGCAAAGTGCAACCAAAGTTTATATTAGTGCAAAAATAAGTATTAATTAATACTGTATTAGGACATGTGTTTAATATATGAACGGGTATTTGAGTCACGGATTCACTTAATTAATAAAAATACATTTTTTTTTATTTTATTTTAAGTCAAAACTAAATTATAATTCTAATTAAAATCTAAATAAACTTTAATACAATCCAAACACAAAGCAAAATAAAAAAATACAAGTTATTTATGTGTTGGTTAAAAAAAAACCTAACATAACCCAAATGTAAAGCCTAACTTAATAAAAAAAATTTGTGTAACCCTTTTATCTGCGGGTTGGTGAGCCAACCCGGCTCACCACGGGTTCAACCCGGATGAGCCATGTTCTAAATGAGCTGGGTTAAAAATCAACCCGTATTGAAATTTGTAAAAAAATTTCAACCCAACCCGACCCGAACCCGTGGTGAGCTGGGTTGGCTCGCGGGTTCCAACCCATTTTGACCGCTCTACTTAAAAATTAATAAAAACCAAACAATTTTTTTAAAGTATTTTAAGCCTTAATGGAGTCAAACTGTAACGCCCCATTTAATTTAATACGCAAAATTAAAGGAAACGTCACACAGAGATAAAAATGTAGCGTAGTCCTAGGGTTCTTAACACAATCCCTACAAACTGGGCACACCACGATGCCAAAGGAAAACTAAATAAAAGTCTAACAATAGAGAGTAGATCAAGAAGGCATGAAACAATACATGGGCCATAGCCCTAAGGAAACCATGAAGAGAATTAAAATCCAGCCCAGATGGCTAAGCAGCGGAATCGTCATTTCCTTACTGACTGCGGGAACCTTGCCCATTTGCTCCCATCAATCCAATTGATGATCATCGCAAGAAAGAAGAACCACATACAAGACAACCATACAACAAACAGGGTAAGCTAGAGCCAAACAACATTTTCATCATACAAGCAAATATATTTTCATCATCCAATATCCATACAACAACCAAGCATGTTATGACCTTTCAATCAATACACTACGACTCGACTCGACTCATTCAGATACGTATAACCATGGTCGGATTCAGTGGATGCTTGCACTTGTGGTGGATACCTTTGCTCACCCCCGAGCTATGTGTTACAAGTGTTTCAATGAATCAATTTCCCTCACCACAAGGTTAGCCCTTAATGAATTTCAGGCCTCTTGCTACTCTCACCACAAGAGTCAGTCCACTCTAAGTGAGACTAACTGACCCCTTAGGGTGTCAGGATGCAATCCTTACCTAGTTATACAAATGGGGCACCACCATAGGCATCCACTAACAGGGGCCATGGAATTACGTCCTGACCACTGAAGCGCAACCCCGAAAGCCTCACCTAGATACCCCAAGGAATTATGCACTGACACAGACAACATATGATCACACAGACAGATAGTATTCGTCATGCAAGGGTATATTCATTATGTCAACCTTTAAAACCAATGCCTTTCATGTTTCAAATTCCAACTCAATCCAACTCCTCATAACCCATCCATGCACATAGGATTTCAACTCATCTCATTATCATGCCTCTTTAATAATAACCACCTCATTTATTTCACATGCCAAGTACATACCAAACCCGTCATCTACAATTCATGAATCATGCCAAACATACATAATATTCCATTATATACATGTTTCTCATCATACCATTCATTTACAAACCAATACTAATCATCCAAGAACAAACGAGCATCCAAACAACACATTGTCTCACCCAACCCCTCGCTCAAGCTGAAGGGCCTCGCTCAGGCGAGACGTGCTCGCTCAAGTGAGTCCCTCTTCGCCTAGGCTAGGGCTCAAAAAAAGGGGCAGGAGCACACGCGGGATCTCGCTTAGGCGAGACCCCTCTCGCCTGGGCGAGGTACTCGCTCGCTAAAAAAGTCGAGCTGGTCGCCTGGGCGACCTTTCGCGCAAAAAGGTTCCAGGCGAGTCCCTGTTCATCTCGCCTAAGCGAGACTAGCTCGCTTAGGCGAGAGTAACAGGCCTCGCCACTGTTCTCCTGCAACAGCCGTACTCACCAAACCAAAACAACATACCAAATGCATTTTAAGCACACAGAGCCTCAAATCAGTCAAAGACCCTCAGTACAACAGTGGAACAACAGTAAAAATGAAATACACAAGTGGGTTCTAGCTTCCCTACCTGGAAACATGGTCAACCGAAGCCTTGACGACACGACACGAGCACTGCAGCCCTAGGAACGCACTAAGGAGCTGAAAATAGAAGGTACACGGGACAAGGGCAGATTAATACGAAACCCCAACTATGAAAATACAAAGGAAAAACACTAGAACTCATACGATCTAGAAAAGGGGCACTTACGTGGAGTAGGAACTGGTTCAGAGCTACTTCGAGAAAGCTTGGGGAGAAACCCTAGCAGAGCGTTCTGTGAGAGCAAGGGGTGACGGCTGGTTTCTGAAAGTGAATGGAGTGTGAAAATTAGGGCAACACGAAAGACTTTTATCCCATGGACCAGCCTTTAGGCCCACTGCTGTAGGGCAACCCTTAAAAAGAAGCTGAATAAAAAGGGGCCTTATACAAACAAAATTATCAAAATAAAAAATCTGGCTTATAATATGATAATATAATAATTCACTATTTATTATTTGATATAAATTAATAAATTGAAATTGATTGCCTAATTATTAAGATTAAATTCTTTTTAGGATAAATTGTTATATTCTAACTTAGTTCCCTTTTCAAATACAAAATACTGCATCTAATTAATTAAATTACCTCTACAGTTATGTTTAAACTAATTAAGCTATATAACAAGTGCTCTCAACAAAATCTAAAACTTTTTTCACATTTCAAACTCCATAATCCTGTAACTGAAATAATAAGGATAGATTTCATTATTTCATAATTATGTACAAATATAAATATGTGTCTAGAAAATTGACACTTAAAAATCAAACTAGTTGTAATTCAAACATTTAGAAAAGAGAGAACTCTCCATCTTAAGAGAAAGCACAAAGATGAAGCCAAGTGATAAAAAGATTGAAAATATGAAGTTCTATCACAATCCATGCACATGACCGTGCCACAATCTTCACACTCGTGCACAGTTCAAAATCCTTCAAGTTCTTTATGTTTAAGACTGACACAAGTATGCCAAAATTTTTCAGGACTGAGTTATTCTCAAAATCTTTTAAATTACCTTTTTTTTTTCTTTTCATATTTGGAATGAGTTCGAAGATATCTGTCATACATAACTTCTAAGGTTTCCCAAAGTGTTTATATCTATCTACAACGCCACCTAGCTTTGTTCTCGATGTATGTGTTGTCTTGAAATCGTTCTTCAAGAGCCTCAGATAATAGAAAATCTCTTCATATAAAACAAATATACATTCAAAAGTAGCAGGTTCAGGTTCAGCAAAAGACGAAAAACAAAAGAAAAAATATACAACACATGAAGTCCTAATCATAAAATAATGCAGTTTATCCAAAATAAAATGATGGCTAATAAGGGTATAAAGTGTAACATATCACTAATATATATTAGTTAGTGTAATTAGTAATACTTATTTATTGTACTGATTAATTAGCCTAAAGTTCTGTTTCACGGATAAGTAACCATGGTTATCAATTTACGTTAATGTTACCCTTTAACGAGAGTATTTAATTATATCTAGAAATCAAATCTAATTTTTTTATTAATGATTGTTAATTATTAGTTCTTGTCATAGGAGAGTTGCACCACAAATCTAATTTGACATATCAGTTTCTGTAAAATGTGTCATAAGAATCTCACTGTAAAACTTTCACTTCATATAATCACATCAAAGAATTATGAAAGGACGTTAATTTGCACAAAATCAAAATATCACCATTACTACATAAACATGAATTCTACATGTTTTTTACATTGATTGTCTTACGTCCACACTTTCGTAAATAAATACCACTTTTTACGTAAAATAAAAATTTAATTGATGTTAAGACTTGAGTCGAAATAAAAAGTATATTTTATACGTTAAAATATAACTGATATAAAACTTTAAAATATATTTAATAAACACTCTATTAACATATAACATACAGTCCTGACTTATTTACCATTGGCTAGCATAGAGACGTTGCTCCAATTTTACTCATGTAAACTGAATAGATATATTTGAATCTACTTGATTCTACAAAGTTAATTACGTAATTAATGTATTTTTCTTAAAATAATTAGCTTTCGGATTTTTACTTTGAATCTAAGTGGTATATCTGAATCCCTTATGCCCTAGCTACATGCACATTTATTTTTATCAAATTTCAGTGCAGGATGTTATATATATATATATATATATATATATATATATATATATATATATATATATGTATAAGAATTCGAAACACGCACACGGAAGCTAAATCCATTGAACAAATTACAAAATACTATATTCAAAAAAATAAAATCTATTCTTAAAAATATAACTACAAGTCTAGTTGATCACAAACCAGTTAACATACACATAAAAGAAGCCTAATAGATATTCTGATACTCTCAGAATTTAAAAGTAGAAGCCTACCGTCTCCAGAAAAAAACATACCGCGATGTAACAATACATGGTTAGGTAGTATGAATCTTTCTACCACAAGATTGTAGTTTTCTTTCTCTTTTTTTCACATTATTGTATGATAAAAGAAAACCATGGGCAGCTTTGGTACAATAACTTGCACATGATGTTACAATACGTATAAGATTCTGTATACCTCGCTCCACTTTGCATGGAATGCCAAGAATCTAATTATGATATCTAGAAAACACCCTGACATCATAAATCACATGCTGATACGTACACCTATAAAACAAGTGGTACATACGCATCAATTATACTATGTATGTATGTTAAGTCTGGAATACGTAACAGTAGAATGATGATGAAGATACCATATATTATACGACAACAAAATGTGACAGACAGCGATTATTTAACTAAAATAGACCTAGTATTGCGTGTTGTAGGGATGGACGGTTTGTGGCCCACACAGCCTTTTGAGAGGGACTCTGATTTTTGTTAGTTTGTGAGCAGACAAAAGCAGAGAAGCTTCTTATCCTCTCCCTCTAGGTTTTCACACAACACCTTACACATAGAATCTGTTCAAAAGCCAAAGTTCTTCCATTTCGGACTTTAGCCCTTCAATTCCCATCAAAATTACTCTCCCCATAACCACATTATAACTGCTTTATTTCTTTTCTGCTTCCCACCTAAACCAACACTTTGTAATTTACATCAATTCTAGGGGCATGTCCCCACTACTTTGATCTCAACAGTGGCCTATTTAGCTCCATTTCATATAACCTATTTTGGTTCATGTCCTGTGCCACCAATTTCCAAATTTCCCTCTCTCTCTCTCTCTCTCTCTCTCTCTCTAACATTGATCTAACTTTGTTGCCATGGCTCCAATGAGTCTCCCACCTGGGTTCAGGTTCCACCCCACTGATGAAGAGCTTGTTGCTTACTACTTGGAGAGGAAAATAACAGGTCGTTCAATAGAGCTTGATATCATTGCTGAAGTTGATTTATACAAGTGTGAACCTTGGGATTTGCCAGGTATTTAATGTGATATCATGACATAGATGTATCAACATTTAGCAAGTTATGATTTTGTTTTTTCTGTCATGACATAACTAACATTACATGTTCACTTCCAATTGTTTATATGTGAAAACAACAGATAAATCATTCCTTCCGAGCAAGGACATGGAGTGGTACTTTTACAGTCCTAGGGACAGGAAGTACCCAAATGGGTCAAGAACTAACCGTGCAACACAAGCTGGTTATTGGAAAGCTACAGGGAAAGATAGGCCAGTGCACTCTCAAAAGAAGCCTGTTGGTATGAAGAAGACATTGGTGTACTATAGAGGTAGAGCACCACATGGCATTAGAACCAATTGGGTTATGCATGAATATCGCTTGATTGAATCAGTGCCTGGTGCTGCTCTTTCATCTTTGAAGGTATTACTACATCATATGATACTCTATTTTCTTCATCAACAAAACGAAATCTTATTGAAAATTTATGTATCATTTATAAGAGACTATCAAAGTTGCACATTTAAGCTTTCTGTCTTCATCAGTCTTCACTATTTTCTCTTCTTTCTGGTTTAGATGGAACGTATCTCTGGGGTATTAGCTTCATTATGAATTTTGAGGTTTTATGAGCATAAATATAATTAAAAAGCGAGTGAGACTAGGGTTCTTAAAGGAAAACAGAAAATGACAAATAAAGGAAGAAACAGTAGGTAGTGAATCGTTTTTTTTTTGTTAGGTAAATGTCTAGAATAATAATGAGCTTCATCCATTTCAAAACTCACTTAGTTTTATCTTTTCATGCATCACGTCATCTCACATTCCTTTTGTATTTTTATTTTTCTATATAGGTGTAGCGTATTTTGGAGTGTTCAACCATCATTTTCTATTGAATATGAAAACGGATCATTTTTTTTCCTTTTGGGTACCTTGACAGTGTAGCTGATAATAATTGAGTGATTATATACATATATATAGGAGAAACCCTAAAAAGTGTGAAAAGTCTTCACATAAGACGAGACCAATGACCAAAATCCTCGCTTAGTGCTTGCTTTAATCAAGTCTTTTTTCCAAAATTGGTCTACACTGATAGAGGATTTTAGGTACACTTCTTTTATATGATTGGTTTACATCTAAGTTTGTGATAATTATTTGGTCAGAGTCAAGTTCGCTAGACCAGACCCGTTTTCTATGCTTAGCGTGAATGTGGAGTAGCTATGATAAACCCAATCTTTGTTTTGAACCTTGTTCTACAAGGATGCACATGCCTGCAATATATATTCCCTTTATTTTTTCTTTTTCTTTATATGATTTGCACACTTTTATTTTTCTCTTCTTTAAAAAGAACAGCTTGTGATCGACACACTATGGTGAAAAATTTAGATCCATGGACTTAGATACTTACTATTGCATCGACCCTTTTCTTTTGCCAAACTCTTTCTGAATTTGCTTTTTTGTTCGTCACTCTTTTCTCGCATTCAGTGTTAAACCAGAAAAAAAGAACTTTGATCATGAAAAGCAAACTAACATATACACATGTATTGACAAAATTTTCATCCAATCACAGGATTCGTATTCGTTGTGTCGCATTTTCAAGAAGATGATTCAAATGCCTGCGAAACCTAGTAAAGAAGAACAGCAAGCCGAGGATGCAAAGAAGGAATCAATGTGGATCTCAGAAGAACAAATGTTGGGAGAAGACTCAAGTGGCACTGAGTTTTCCAGAGAAATGGAAACCGTGGAGGAAAAAATTCTCAATCACGAATACCCTAAATTTCCTTGTGACGCTTCTTCCTCTGATCTCACTCAAGGAACATGCACACCCACAGACACTGGTATAGCAGAAGATTTTCAACCACACTTTGCTTGCGATGAAGCAAACAGTGCAACTAATTCATATACAATGGGAATGGGATACCCCAGTAATCTATTTCAGGTAACATTCAGATTCAATTTCAAATTTAGAACTTTGACAAATTTTCATGATTGTTAGAGTTTGTATTGTAGTACTAGTCACGTAGACGTGGCATGAATATATGGTTTTATGGGGGACATATAAAAAGCAAGGTGGGTCATAGCATGATCATTATTATATGAAACTGATCTGATTAGTATTTTAACTTTTCCTTTTACTCATTATCTTTGGCATTTTTGTTCATGATGGCTTCCTTTGCCAATCCTGCATTTCCAGCAACATTCTGCTTTATAAAATTTATAGCTTCTTTGTCACACCTCTATATAAATGCACAGAAATTACTTCAAGTTCTTGATCACTATAACATATTTAACATATTACATGATCCAAACATCCTCATGTGTCAGTTTACTATTGATATACATGTTGCAATGCTAGTGGGGGGCCACATAGCATATCTTTGAGTTTTCTTTTGATCTTAAAGTGAAAAATAGTTGGAAGTATGATGAAGTTGCTATCTTTTCATAAAGCTCACTTCTCAAAAATCCATTTGGACTGACTCCAATTTAGCTTTTCTTCACCATCCCCTATAACTTCTTTTGACTGACTACTCAAAAACGTTTTCCAAAGTAAAGATGTCTTTACTCCCCCATTTTCCTCACGGGTTGATACGTTCTAAAACTAAAGCACACAGATCAAACACCTATATGCACATCTTTATCTTTAATCACACTCTTTTTTATAAGTAATGTCTGGATCGTTTCCTATTTTAGCAAAAGCTTGCTCTGTGAGAACCGGCTTCTGAATCCTTCCCTCACCATTCAACTAGCTTTACAATCTTCATACAGCGACCTATGCATTTGATTGGGGACTTCAACGACCTCATTTTACCACTTCCACCCTTGAATCAAAACAAAACACCTTTTATTCTTTTCCTTTTAAGCCTATAAACCACAATTCTAACCCCACTTTTCTTTTGCCACTTGCACTACTTTCAAGTCCTGCTTTAGTTTCAATTTGGCATGCCTTATACCAGTGCCTTCATTGTCAAATCACCTGTTCCTATTTCATATCTTCCGTTTAACACCTACCTACCTCTCTTTCTGTACATCATAACATGTGAAGTTTTATACTTTTTTCTCTCTAGCTATTAGTTTTTTGTATTTTGGGTGCGTATGCATTCTTTTTCTTGATAAAGGAATCAGTAATAAATTAACCATTGTCTTCGATAAACGGTTTCTGATTTATTATTATCTTACATTGTTTTGAAGTTGAATTTAAATACTTTTTCTCTTTACATCATTTGAAATATTTTTAAAAAACAAAACGATAATGGAGTTTACACTTTAAAAGAGACAATATCTCTCGGAGGAGATCACTAACGTCAAAATTCTTAAGTTTTGTCTTTCTACCTAGTGCGTAGGTCAACAAATATAGTGTCGATTTAGTTCAATATCTTCTCAATTCATTGTATCAATTGATCCTTCTACTTTAGTGCATTGGGATTTGAAGACTAAAACAAATTCTAAATTATGGTGCAGGATGTGGAAATACCTTCTTTTTCTACCATGCATTACCAACTACCATACACACCTTTGGTGATGGAAGACTTCCCTCAAATTACATTGCCAGAGACAAAGTCAACGAAACCAGAAATGAACGAACCCTGCATGTTATATGACAGATACAGGGACTGCATGAATGGAACGCTAGAAGAGATAATCTCTTTGTGTTGCACTCAAGATAATAACGTCCCTTTTCCCATGCTAGAATGATTATACTAACCCAGATGACTCAAAAACTATAGCATCATCAAAATATTCATTGACACAGAGAAACTTGTGTTGGTTAAAATAACGACACAAACGGGGATTGTTTTTCCAAGCCTTAGAGGAAAGGCTACACATATATAATGTACTAAACATATAGTAGAAGATGCTGAGCCATGGGGGGCTCGCATGCAATTGGCCTTTTAATTTTTTATTTCTTTTCTTTTTTGTGTTCTTCCTGTTTTTATCATAGGGGGTTCTTTTTTTTTTTTCTTCTTTATGTTGGTGTTTACATCTCTTCTCCAGTACTGAAAGCAAATGGATGAGGCCAGTTTCCAATTGTGATGTTTTATATGATTCAAAAGTGTCACTTACTTGTGCTTTACTTAGTTAATTTCTACCTTCAAAAGTTTACATTTTTAGCTATTCTTGATACATAAGTCTACCTCTACGGACACAAATTTTAAACATTACCAAATTACTGTAAATCGTATTTGAGAAGTAACATCCAATTATAATCACTAGGGCAGAATTGCATTTTTACCTCGCCTTATAGGTCTCGGTTGGCAAGGAACCGAAACATATAATGACGCGGTGGCATTTTTGCAATTCCAGGCAACTTTTATGCCTCGGTTTAAGTCAAACCCGAAGCCAAAAGGTGTTATAGGCTTCGGTTCAAACAAAACCGGTGCCAAAAGGTGCTTATATGCTCCGGTTGAACAGACCCGAAGCCAAAAACGTGGTCAGAAATTTCAAAAATGCCATTACTCGTTACGTCTTTGGCCTCGGGTCGCAGTGAACTGGGGCCAAATAGCACTATATGCCTCAGTTATCAATTGAACCGAGGTCATATAGTTTAATTAGGGCACAAAAACGCGAACCCCTCTTCTTCTTCCTCGCGCGCGCTGCATCTCCTCCATCTCTCTCTGCAACTGTTCCGGCGACATTGTTGTGCTGCCACCGTCGCGTCTCGCCTCCGGCCACGCTGCTCCGACCAGTTGTCGCTCCGATTGGACAGTGTCTCTCTCTCTACAACTGTTCCAGCGACCCTCCACCACCACGCGAGCCCCTCTTCTTCTTTCACCAACGTTGTGCTGCCACCGAACTATCTCGCCTCCGGCCACGCTGCTCCGGCCACCGTCGTTGCACCTCTTTTTCCTGCACCTCCATTTTATGCACAAACATTTTCCTTTTTTTCCCGCAACTGTCTCGTCGCGGTTCCTCCAAGGTAAATTTCCAACGCGTTTTTGTTTGGTTTTCCGTTTTGTATATGTTAATTTTCAATTTTAGTTATTGTGAGTGTTAATTTGCATTGAGATTGAAATTGTTTGGAGTGTTTTGATTAATTTTGTGAGAGAATTGAGTCTCAATTTAAGAGCATTGTGTTTTCAAATGTAGAGCATTAAGCCTGAATTTAAGAGAATTGTAAGAACACTATAATTAAATACGTAATATATGATGTTAACAAAATTGTTGTTTTTGCTTTTATTTGTTACTTATGACTTTATCTTGTGTTTTTTGTTATCTCTTGTAGCTCTCGAACGCGTTGAATTGCATCATCTTCCATTGTCATCTGCTTTTTACGCACTCCTAGGTTCCTAATTCTAATATTTTCCTATGATGCCAATATGTTGTTTGCTTTATATATGTGATTAATTATTTGTTAAAATATGTTGTTTGCTTTTTTTATATCTGAGTTAGCCTTAGTTTCTCATTTGAGATTCAATACGAAAATTATGTATTGTCCCCGAGTTTTCATTTTGAAAAAACTACATTTTTTTTAAAATTAGATATAAGGGGATACAATACTAATAATTTAAATGTATTGAATCTTGAATTGTCTGATTGGACAGTTTAAGAAGATTAATTACTTTCTAGTAATTTATTAGTGCATATATATATATATATATATATATATATATATATATATTAAAATACATATCTTAAAATTCATGAATATTTGTCAATTGTGTTTTGTATTGATCTTCGGGTGCATATTTGATTGTGGTTTATAATCACTTTCATTTCGTGTATCCTAAAGGCCAATGCGAAATGCTGGCAAAATTTCGT
>Ga0214542_1007990_pt1 | contig 17948 bp, 11 predicted proteins | sample CNSS1metaG_FD_160096 | JGI IMG/M metagenome (GOLD analysis project Ga0214542, IMG submission 160096) | Root nodule microbial communities from cowpea collected in UCLA plant growth center, Los Angeles, California, USA - CNSS1 | ecosystem: Host-associated > Plants > Roots > Nodule | place: USA... | reverse complement strand
TCTTCAGGCATCCAAAATGAATCTCCACCGTTCAAAGTGAAGAACAACATGTTGTGAAACACCTTACAAAATTTCACCTAAATCGGACGGTTAACGAAGCGGGAAATGCAGTTTCACGAAAACTGCACAGACCAGAAAAATCGGTGGCGCCTGGCGGCATGAAACTACCGCCGGGCGGTTCCTGTTCCACGAAAAGTACAAAAAACAGTGTTTTTCGTGAATCAGACACCATGTCTCACTGGTATGGCGCCTGGCGGCCAATTGGGTGCCGCCAGGCGGTTCCTGCTGTTCCAGGAACCCAGAAATCCTCCTCTTGCACTTGCGAAGCCCCCAACACTCCTTGGTCTTCCTCCATTGCAGATTTCACCAAATCCTTACTTGAATTCATTTTCAGTTATAAGGATTCTCATCTTAAACCCATTCATTCGCTCTTTCCAGTACAATTGAACCATCAATTTGCTTAGAACATTAAGAACCCAATTTTTAACCCTAACATCATCTTCCCACTGTTCCATTAAATTTAGTTTGCAATCACTCGAAACCCAATAATATTAAATATCAAATCCTCACTGAACGATCCAGTCTAACTCTCCCTTCGATCAGAATCATCTCAAATTACGCAAAACACCAAAATCGTGCCAAAGTGGTTTGTATCGCCTGGCGGTTGCTCATCACCGCTAGGCAGTTCAACAAAAACCCAGAAAATCTGGGTTGTAGCCATGTGTCGCTTGGCGGTCAGGGATGTGCCGCCAGGCGGTTCCTCTTCACGGACCCAAAAATAAGCACAAACTGATGCGTCGCCTGGCGGTGGTTCATCACCCGCCAAGCGGTTTCTGGAAAAATTCCAGAAACTCGAATTTCAGTGTAAGCAAAGGGAGATCATACACGTACATGATATAATACATACAGATATGCGTAAAAATATAAATAGACGTGGTTCAGCTCCCCTAACCTGGAATTCCTTCGCTTAAATTGAATTGTTTGAGATACTCCAATGATCACTACGTCTCCCCCTTCTTGATGTGGTCACTCAAACCTCACCAGAACCTTACTCAAACCTTACCAATCTCTCTGATTTTCGTGCTCTAGTTCAGGTTGCTATTTCAGTTTGCCAAAACCTTCCCTATGGCCACTTTTTACCCTTTTAAACTTGGCTTTTAGTAGAGTTTAATTACCCAAAACGAAATTTACCTAATGGTACTGTTAACTACCATTTAATTGACCTTTATGATCTGTTTTTCAGCTACCCAAGGCTGCCTCTCAACTATCTAGGGTTTTTCCCAACCTTTCATATTCAATTCAAAGCCAAAATGCCAAAAATAATGTTTTTAGTTTGGTTCTCCAAGGTTTGAACCCATAACCATTCAATCACAAAGTAATTACACCACCAATTCAACCAAGTCATGTTTCATGCTTAACAAATCCAATTCAGACATCATATCATACCAGAACATAATTACATAGATTTAAATAATAAAACAATAACACAAAAGTTAGCATACATAGGACTCAAACCCAAGTCCTCTCACACAATTTAAGTACTCTTAACCACTTGAGCTAGTACTTTTCCACATCATACCAACCATAATTTAATGTCATAATTATTTCCCCTCCCGTATTTATTAATTAATTATTTAATTAATTAATTAAATTCTACGGGTCTTACACACCACGACCCAAATTTGACTGCATTGGGCTGAGTCGACCTAGACAAAATTTGACTGTATTCGGCCGAGACAACCACGACCAAAATTTGGCTGTATTCAGCCTAGTTGGCTTTAGTCAAAATTTGGTCGAATTGAATCAAGTTGGCCCCGATTGAGATTTAGCCGAGTCGGCCCTGACCCAAATTTGGTCGTATTTGGCTCAGACGGCCTAGGGTGAAATTTGGCCGTATTAAAATGAGTCGGTCACGATCGAAATTTGGCCGTATTCAACTGAGTCAGCCACGACCGAAATTTGGCCGAATTTAGTCGAGTCGGCTCCAGTTAAAATTCGATCGTGTTGGCCTCAATCAAAATTTGACCGAGTTGGTCCTTACTTGAATTTGGTCGTATTCGATAGAGTCGATCACGATCGAAATTTGGTTATATTTAGGCGAGTCGGTCCTGACCTAAATTTTGCCAAATTCAGTCGAGTTGGTCATGACCAAAATTTGGCCAAGTCGGCACTTACCCAAATTTAGTCGTATTCGGTCAACTAAGTCCCCGAACGAAATTTGACTATATTCAACTTAGTCGGTTGTGATCGAAAATTAATCATATTTAGTCATGTCGATCCCGACCGACGAATTTAATGGAGTCAACCCTGACCAAAATTTGACTGATTAGACCCTGACCCAAATGTGGCCATATTTGGCCAAGTCGGCTCTGGCCAAAATTTGGTTGTATTAGGCAAAATCGGTCCTGGCCGAAATTCAGTTGAATCCAGTCAAGTCGATCTCGACTGAAATTTTGTCGAGTCGACCTTAGCCCAAATTTGGTCACATCGTCCCCGATCGAAATTCGTTCGAAAGTCATCCAAGTTCATCCCATGCTGAAATTTGGCCTCGTTGGCCTAAAAAAATCTGCCAAATTCTATGGTGTCAGCCCTATCGAAAATCTAATCCACATCCATTTTGGATCCAAATTTGTGTCCATAAAACTGACACCAAAGAATTTGACAGATTTGGTCGAATTCTTCCAAATTTTGTCCAGGACCAACTGGGTCAAATTTCGATCGGGATCGACTTGACAGAATTTGGCCTAATTCGGCCAAATTTTGTATAAAGTCACGCCAACTCAATCAAATACGACTAAATTTGGGCTAGTCCATCTCAACCTTTAGCCTAACCTAACAAAAAATATAAAGTAAAAATTTGGATTGGATATTTTGGATTATCCATTTTGAAAATCTAGATTTTGAAAATGGATATCTAATCCATAAAATATATAAAATGTAGATTAGATTGATATCCAAATCCAATAAAATAAAATTTAAATGGATTAGATTTTTAATAGAATAGATATTAAATGGATTAGATTTTTAATAGAATAGATATCCAAGAGTTAATAAAAGGGGGGTGTGGGTTGGATAGCTTCTTTGTCCATATTCCTCACCAAGAAAATGAGCTTTTCTTATTGGATCATCACCAAACATTTTAACATTTCTTAGTATTCTTTTTCTCTGGGCGTCAAACATTTCCCTTCTACGAAACAATACAAGGCACACACAGAACACCCCATTCCGAGACAAATCATAAAAACAGAAAATTATTAAACAGCCAAAGTACAAATCAATGAAATTGAGCACCAACCCACACCCCCCTTTTTTACATTTCATGTGGTTCTTTCCTCAAGAAAGCACTTTGAATAAGCAAAGTACAACAAGGACACGAGAGAGAGCTTTGGCAGTGTTAACTGTTTGATAATTTCATTCTTCCAATCCAGCTGTGAAGGCTACACCAGTTGAAGGTAACCAAAGATTCCCCTCAATAAATTGCGACACTGTGAAATTACTAGCCTGGCTAGAATCATTCATCACATGGTACCCTGGCCATTTCACTCGGTTACCAACTCCAGCACCAGCTCCATAATTCAAGTACTCTGCATAGTACAATGTGTCCAAGGCAAAGTCACCATCCCACGCCAACCACCCTTCGGGACTCAACACATCACTGATGTAAGATTGCATGAAAACTGTTCTGGAATATCGTTTCCAGGGTCTGCCGAGGTATGTGCGGGTGGAGTTAACCGAGTTCAGAAGGTCAGAATCAGCAGAAATGTTGCAGAACTGGATCGAGAAACCAGTTGGTTCATCAGGGGTTTTCCTTCCTTGTGCTGTGATGGTGTTCTTTTGATTCGGTAACCCTTGTTTGACCTCTATGAGGCAGTTTTGGAAAATGGCAGTGGCATCACCAAATATGAAATCCACAGTGCCAGTGATTGTGCATTCTCTGTAGAATTGGCGCATGGTGTGGGTATAGAGGCTGTCTTGGTAACCGGAAATCCCACATCGGTAGAATACAGAGAGGTCAGAGTCTGATCTGAGTGCCACAGCTTGGTGCTTCACTGCTCCTGCTGTGTTCTGGAAGGTGATGTCTCGTGCTATGAATCCTCTGCCACTCACAGCTACGCATGCAACGCAACCACACAAAAACAATCAAAATTAGGTCAGAGATTTCGGCTGTTGAAGACAAGTGTTTTTGGTCTTTTGAACGTAGTTAATGCAGCACATGCACATTTATTTTTCATTATTACCAGTTCTATACGTGGTTAATTAACGTTTAAATAGTAGGACCAACTTTGCATTGGATAACTCATACATAACCACGTATATTTTTTTCACATGCAGCATGTGTTCAAGTTAGCAGATAACTCGGTCTCTTTCTCCCTCAATCTTTATCTTAAATTCTTTTAAGATTTAAATAAATTAATTTAAATATTTTTAATTGAGTTATTATTAATTTTTTAATTTATTTACCATTAATATAAGAGTAGTTTTATCAACTCTGTCAATAAAAGACAATAACTAATTTCCCTTGAAATTATCTTTAATAATATTTTCTTTTTTAATTATATGATGAGGCTTTATTAGAAGACAAAATTCTATGCGTTTAAATTTTTTTTGTTCATAGCACTACAATATTTTTATTATAATAGCACACACTAGCTAGGATTACTTTTTCTAAGTTTTATTTTACTTTGTCTGGTTCTTTCTTTTTCTTTCACTCTTAATTGGGTATACATCTATACGTTTGTAGGTACGGTAAAACATCTCATGTGCCATGCAGAGACTTGTATTATGGTAAATACACCTAACTTTGGGAATAGGTTATATAGCAAGTCAACTTTAGGTCTCCTTCACTATTACAAACATATACAAAATAATTCATAGTAACTCAATTTCTTATTGCCAATTATCAATTAAATATTTCACAACAAATTATTCACGTAAATAAATCAAAGTATTTGTTGGATTTACTTTTATACAGACAAAATCAGTAATTTCTTTTGTTATTTTTCTGTCAAATGTTTTCACATCAAATTAGTCTTTCAATATTGATTCATTTCAAATGTTATTACATCAAATTAAGAAATTGATTTATTGAAATATTATACGAACAATTTAAATTTCCTAACATACATATATATATATATATATATATATATATATATATATATATATATATATATATATACATATTTATATTTGTGGACATCATATTCATTAATCATTAAGAATGTGTCACTTATTATTTTTAGTTGTAACAGTATGACTCTCTCCAATATGACAAAAGAAAAAACCAGAAATTGGGCCCTCAAAATTAAACGAATTAGAAAAGGATATGGAAAGAAAACTTCTCCCAAAGCATTTTCTGATAGAAAATACGAAAATAAAATAAAATGAAACTTCTATATATCAAAATTAATTTATAAAAAAATTTAAAAAGATAAAATATGCATAAATTATTTTAACCTATGAAACTTTCTTTTTCTAAAAATATTTATGGAACAGTTGTTAATTACATCCTTATATATAGAAGAGTGTTCTTGCCAAAAGTTGCTGACCGGAAGGTGGTCCAACCGTCGACGAAGCTCCTGTTACCGGTGATAACAGTAACATTCATGCCTTCTCCGATCATCATGAGATTCCACTTCTTCTTCTTGATCTCAACGTTCTCATGGTAAACCCCTCTCTTCAGGAATATCACGTAGCGTTTCATGCTGTAATTAGGCGCAGCCAAGACTGCATCCATGATTTTGGTGAAGTCCCCGGTGCCATCGGCGGAAACCACCGCATCCGCGACCACCCCATTTGTCTGGAGCAGCTTCCTGTCCCCCGGTTTAACCCACGACGGAAACTGCCCCTCTGTGGAAGAGAAAGGGGATTGGTTCGAAATGGGGTTCACCTGCGTAAGAAGTTCTTGCAGCAACGACATGACTTGGCCAAGCCCTGTGGAAACTAAACCCTTCACAATGCCGTCGGTGCCGTCGAATCCGTCCATGCATGTGTCTTGGTTCGCAAGTGCAGCACTTAGCCATGTCCTCAAATCTGAACTTTGGTTTCCTGTGCTGTTATGCTTCCCTGCAACATGCAATACCAGAAAATGAAAAGTTGCATCTTTAATTTTGTAATATATTGTTTGGAATTAAGAAAGATGAATGTGAAGAAAAAAGATGGTACCTTGGGGATTCTGCGTAGCAGAGACAGACCAATCAAGTTCATCAGAGGAGAGGTCAAGCAAATCTAGACAATCAGAGACGGCGTTAGAAAGAAGCGAGTCTCCGAAGCCAGAACCGAACTCAGAGAGGATGGAGGTCACATCCTGCAACACATCAACCACAGTTTTCACTGTCCCCGCGAATTCAGAAGGCGAAACGTTCAGATACTCGAATCCCACACTGCTGCCATCTGAGGCACCGATCACAGTCGGCAAAAATAAGAGGAAGAAGAAGAAGAAGAGTGTTGGAGATAAGTGTTTGGGTGAAGAAAGCTTCATTGTGTTGTGCTGTGTTGGAACACGCTCAGGGAGTTGCATCTTTAAAGAGAGGAGAAGTGGAATAAATAGTTCAGAATGTAATGGTTAGATGGGCAGTTGAGAGAATTTAAGACAAACAGCAGAGTTTAGAAAAAAATACTCTAAAAAAATGAGTTTGATTCATTTTAATGTGAATGTAGGTATATAAAATTCAAAGGGTTTTTATTGAAGTAATAGCAACGCTTCTGAGTCAACCTTTGCTTCGGAATAGTAACATGGTATATAAAGAAGGGGTGTTTGATTTGTTGCAGTGTCGGCGGTGACGCTACACTTTTTTTCATCTCACTTTCTTGTTATTGGATAGGATAACATTTATGTTCTGAATTTTAAGGTTGCTAAAATGGCATTTTTGAAGTAAACACTTGGTGTGGAACAAACTTTCATTAACCTTAATACTCCAAAATGGCATTTTGAATCTAATTACTATCTATTGTGTAGGCTTTATTTTAAACTGGTTAGGGTTACTTTATTTTGAAGAAGAAAAAATGTTTTTAGATATGTAGTTTGTTTGTTGTTAATAGTTTCTTGCAGATGTCACTCTCGATGTGAACAATTTATAAGGGCATTTTTTGTGGTCACTATTTTGAGTGAATTTTACATCTTGTCTCAAACCAGTTTTTACATCGAAAAATGATAGGTTGACATTCATATTTAATTATTTTTTTTATCACTTTTATAGGTTACAAATTAATTTATTTTGAGTTATAAATTATTTTTAAAATAATAAAAAAAGTGATCAAATGTAAATGTCAACCTATCATTTCTCTTTTGACATCTTTGTGAGCTTAGTTCATTCATATATCTACATGGATCACGATCTTCTTCCTCTTACGTGACCCACCAAGAAATTTTTTTCATTTCTCTTTTGGATGCACCAAGAAATTTAAACAAAAGAAAAAAGAAAAAAAAATAACACGAGAGACCCATGCGTGCCTGTCTTCATTACAAATTACTATATGGAAGAGTAATATTGAGATGCACGCAAAAACCAAAATTTCACAATCATTTCAGCACGTTCTGAGAGACAAAAATAATTTTACACATTAATCAGCGTAATATAAAATATTTTACTCACGTTATATACCGAAGCATGTCATAGCGGTCATGTTGTCTCCAAAACCCAACCATCGCCCGGTTCAACCGAAGCTTAGTTATATGACAAAAGATATGTCAGAAAACAAAAATTCCACGCCTTTTAAATTAATTAACAAAAACAATTGAAAAAAAAAATGAAGCCATAAATTTGTGCAAATTTTTGATGATAGAAAACTAACACAGAAAAAATAAATTACATGGGTTCATATCACCTAACGTAAAAAGTACTTTTAATATTAATTTTTTTAACAAATAATTTAGGATCTCTTTTTAATAGAAAATGATAAGATAATAACTAAATTTTGACAATATTTTTACTTCTGAGTTGACATACTCTCAATAGTTTTAAAATATTGAAAAATTAAAAAATTAAAAATTATCTTCTTTTTAAATATCATTTTCTTTTTAATTTGAATAATTATAGTTTGATAATTAAATTTTGACAATTTTGTTGATATTTTTTAAATAATTTTAAATTATAAAAAAAAAATAAAAAGCACACATGAAAATAATTGTAAGAAAATTAATTGTTAAAATACTATTGAGGTGTTCACTTTTCTCCTTTGTATGCGTCACTTTATTGTCTCGCAGCATGTTAATATCCACGTGTCCTTGCCCCACCGTCTCTTGCTTCACTTCCCCACAATTCATACGCAATGTAAGAATTTTGGTCTAATATATTTAATTTTATTTTGTACAAATATTTGGTATAATAATATTTAATTTTGTTTTGTTCAAATACTTTGGATAATTTTCTATATTGGGTAATTTAAGTTGAAATGGAGAATGTAGTAATTATAAAGTTTTGTTGTTCAAATTGTTTGGTTAACAGAATTATTTACTTTGTTGCAAATTTTTTATTGATGCCAAAAGAAGTAGTTTGTTTAAAATAGATTATCACATTAGCTAATTCAAGAATCAATGTAAAAATATGTCATTTTTGCAAGTTCTTGAATTAACGATTGTAATTAATTTTGTGGTTGAATATGTTTTTATTTCTTTAATTTAAATTAAATTTTTTTAAACTTTAATATATTTTGGTCTTCAAATTTTATATTAATGTTAAAAAATATGTGTTAAACATGTTTTTTTAACTGACATAATAGAAAAAACATGTTAAATAGTATAAACAACTTAAATAATATGTAAAAAAAATTATCATAATTGAGTTAAAAAGATTATATAATTTGTTTTTAAAGTTTGAGATCAAAATGTATCAAAATAACTATAATAAACAAGAAAAGAAAACATTTTTATATTTAATTTGATTTTTTATTAAATTTCAAAGATTAAAAATATATTTAATTCTTTAGTTTTTTTTCACGTTGACTTTCACTTCAATAAATGTGAAAAAAAATCCATATTTTTTTATGAATTATATGAATAAGGGAACATTAATTTTTTATGTTACATGACTATTGATATAAAATAAGTTTTTTTTTTTTTACTTTTTCTTCACTCGTATCTACGGTACTTCTTAAAGCGGCGTAATTTGACTCATAAATAATATAAAAGGTTGTTTTTTTCTCTAGTAATAACACAAAGCATTTTAAACAATGCAACATTTAGAATCAATATGTTAAATAAAAAATGAGTCAGCAAACAATATTGTACCTAAGTTCAAAATAATTTGGATTAACACTTCATTTTTCTAGTTGAATTTTCTGTGCGTTGTTTACAAGATTTACTCATGACTTTACAACTTTTACTTTTCTTTTTATATTCTATTGAAGTTCTAAACTTAAACTCAAAATTATTATAAGTAATCTATAACTATATTCAAAGAGTATACATTGTTTCGGTGTACAATTTTGTGTATGCTATTTTAATCTTATAACTACAACAATCATTTCTCTCACAATCTAAATTACTCATTTTTTAACAACACGTTACGTTATTATGAATTTTCTAAAATTGAATATATATATATATATATATATATATATATATATGAAAGTATTTATCTCTATCTATTGGAAAGAAATAAAGTGAAAGGGACCTCCTTTAAAGATTCGGTGATGCCCCAACAAGAAAAGCGCGTTTACAGCTTGCTTTTGTGCTATATATTGCCACTTGTACAAAAATCAATAATCTAATTTTTTTTATTGAATAATTTTATAGGTTTGGTTTGCATATTAGGCACATTTGTGGGTTTATGTTGTGTTCCTTTTTAATGTGTAGAAACTTTTGTTGGATCACCAACACTCATTATGTCATAAAAAGATTGACCTTTGATCAATGAACTTGGAAGAGACCCATGACAGAAAAAGGATAAATTGAAACATTTATTTATGATTATTGAATTATGGTTTCTAAGTTTAATGATATGAAGTATTAAAACCTTAGTTGGGTGTGAGAAATACCTAATTAAGGTTGCAATTGAAATAAAGTAGTTAACTGTGACTTCAAATAAGGTTGCAATTGAACTAAAGTAGTTAACTGTGACTTCAAATAAATACACCCTCTATCCTCTACTTTAAGAAATCAGTATAATATTGAGTAAAATTTATATATTTCAAGACATGAATTAAATGAGTAATTAACTACTTTCAGTATAATATTGAGTCCATTCTAATAACTGTTTAGCCAGGTATTACATGATGCTATTGATACAGTGCAAAATGTTCTTGGTATCTGCTGCTAATTAATATACTTCGATGGAAATATAAATGGGATAATCCTATCTCGTAAAATAAGACATATCTAGCTTTAAACTTAAACTATAATAATTGTAGCCTCCTCAAAAATAAAGAAACCAATAAATTAAGAGGATATTAAACAAAGAAAATAACAAGTTGACGTGACATAAAAAAGACATTTATTCAGTTGATCATGGAATCAGATAATATAATATTTAGATGAAAATAGAAAAAATATTTTAAACTAAAATAATTTTTTTAAGAAAAAAAATTAAAAATATTTTTAATTTAACTAAATCATAATTATTATTCTTTTATGAATTAATTAAAAGGATAAATGTAACATCATAATATATTTAATACTTTGTTTTTAAAATTATATTTTTAAATTAAAATTTATATTTTAAATAAATTTATTACATCATATTTTAATATTGTTTATTTATTTGAATTTATATTTTAAATAATTTTTCAAATAATTATATATAAAATTATTTTAACTATAAATTTTTTGAAATAGATCAATATAATATATAAATGGAAATAAAGTTAATCTTGTTAAAAAAAATTTAAATAGAGTTAGTTTAAAAATATTCAAAAAATATTAGTATAATATTTATATAAAATATGAAGTTTAATAAAATTATCAGTATAACATTTGTAAAAGATAAATTTGTTATTTATTTGGAAAAGAACTAAATTGATTAATTTTAACAACAATTAGGACTAAATTGATACTAAAATAACAAATATAAAAATAAAATTGAGATTAAGTCAATAATATGGTGCTAACAGTGACATGTGACACTACCACTACCATGCCACATTAACATTGTCACATAGAACAATGCTGATTTGATTTGTGATAATTTAAAAAAAAATTAAAAAATCAGAAAATGACGAATAAATATGTGACACATATATATCTAATGTTGTTAGTATAGTATTAACGAAAATTACCTAATTGGTATTCATTTTCAAAAATATGACCCAATTGAGACCAATCAAAATCTGATGATCAAATTGAGATTTTCAAATAAAGAAAAGGACCAACCTAGAGTTTAAACCTTAAATTATTTAATTCTTTATGCCATTTTTTTAGGTTAAAAATCAATTAAATGGTTGAACCTAAAAATCATTTTAACATTTATATAAAAATTAAATTTGGTCTTAATTTGAAAAGGGGAAAATTGTTTCAGTTTAACAAAAAACTGGGATTGAAATGAATAAAAATAACGAATATAGGAATTAAATTGAATAGAAGACAATTAATACAAACTCTAACAGGTACCGACACTAATCATGACACGTGACACAATCTCTTTCTCGTGACATGATGCTGATTTAACACATATATTAAAAAAAATTAAAAAACATTAAAATTTAAAAAATAATTATCACGTAATATACAGGATTATTTTTTTCTTAATTACTAAAACGATATTAACAAAAAAAGTTAAATCCAACAAAATTCATAAAATTTAAGATTTTATTAATATATATATTAGAACTGAATTAATGAGAGAAAAAATAGTAACTAAATTAGTATTTTATTCTTTAATAACTTAATTAGTAGTTTAACAGTTTATTTTTGGCAAATGAGGTTAGAACTATGTAGACGAAAATTCACTTGTATGTTTTTTCTTTAAGACTAAAAATTTTGATGTTATATTCATCTCTTTTGGTCTCTTATCCCAATGGTGAGTCTCATACTTTGTTTGACCTTTTACAGATACACTAATTATTGTGTCTAACATTTAAGACGAAATTAATGTGGTTCGTAAATTTGTGGATCCACCATGTGAGCCTGCATGCATCATCAATAGTATCAAGAAATTTATGATTTTGGTTATGGTCCTTTCATGCACATTAATTATGGAACTCTATATAAGGTAATTCATATTACAAACTTATCATCAAAATCACTTTTCAAAACTCAAAATGTTATCAGCAGTGGGGCTTTAACAAACGGAATAACATTAATTCCATTCCTTCTTTGGAAGCTTTCCCAATCCTAATCCGTTTTTGTAATTAATAAAAAAATTAGTATATTTTTATTATGAAGATTATCAAGAAAAAATTGTAATGTAAATAGTTTATCCAAACTCTTTTCTTTTTCCTTTTTTCTTCATTCTCTTATCTTTGAAACACTGTCTTTTTATGGCACAGCATTCCATGCGAGGGCTTCGATGGCTTCACACGCTTTTCAACGTTCCTTGTAGGATGTGTTTCAATTCTTCTACGCTTTAGACACGTGTCATCATTTATTAATTTTTGAAAATCGATTTATAGCATAATTATAGCTGAGTCAAAACCAACCATGCATTTAATGACTTTCTCTTTTGCCAAACACAATCACACAAAATTAAGAAATTCTGTTGTATCCCTGCTCTGCAAGTTTGAGACATCTATTTTGTGATGGTTAGAAATTTTATTACTATTTGTTTTATTTATAGAAATATCATTTAGATGGAACAAATTATCTCAATTTAAAATATTTAATAATATATAATTTTAAGTTTAATAAGTGATTTGGTTTTTTAATCTAGTTGTTTAGCTTTTCTTGTCTTTTTGTTAATTTTTGGTATTTTTTAAAAATTTCAATTTGATATTCAATTATTTAGAAAGGTTCAAATTTAAAAAAAAAAATTAATTTAATTTTTTATTTCAAATTTTGATTTAATTTAATTTTCATATTTTAAAAAAATCCAATTACGTTTTCTCAAACTAAATTAATAATTATATTTAATTATTTATATATACATGTTATAAAAAATTTATAATTTAATTTAATTTTAAATTAAAAAAATAAACTTAAATCATTTTAAAGATATGAGAATTAAATTAAACCAAAATTTTAAATAGAGGAATTAAAATTAAATATGTTTTAATAATTGAAAAACCAAATTAATATTTTAAAAAATTAAAAGAAAAATAAATCAAAAATATTAAAAAGATCAAAATGAACTTCTAGTAAGTATATTTAAACTCTTTTGATTATATAGTTTGGCTTTGGATGACCTTATTGACCACCCTCAAGTCATGCTGCATAAAATCCAGTCAAGAGTTTGCTAAGCACGCAAACACCAGAGTGCACAAAGGAGAAAATTTATATCATATCATATCATATCACAAACTCACAATTAAGGCTTAAATCTACAGTGCAAAGTTCAATTCATGTTATGTATATGAAACTCAAAAAGGCTTCTGGAGTAAAAGGTTATTTGTTTCAAAAGATGTTCTTCAAAATTTGAGTTTAGTATAACCATGCATTATGGAATTGAATAGAATGAAAGAGTTAACAAAAGTGTTACAAAATGAACTTGATGGATGGTCCAGATTGCTTTGTTAGATGAAGGTAAAAAATCACATGATAAGAATGTTCCTTGAATATCTATCTGGTGTATAAACAAAATTTTCTCTATTAACCATATGGAAATACGTGAGAACGAGGATTATAGCCCTTGCATTGCAATAATAAACTCTTGAAGCTACCTCACATAATTTCACCCTTTTCAAGTCTTCATTAGATATTTCAGGCATAAGAAATAGTCCACTACTTCATCTAAAAACCAGTATTTTTCAGTGATCCTTGTTGTAGGATTAAGTAAGTAACTACAAAGCTATCAATGACATCAATTGTTGTTCAACTTCTTCCCAGTTCTTAACTTTGGTAACCAAGGGATGCTGATCAGCAGAATCAGTCTTGGCCCAAGGGTATGAGTTTTCATAATCAAAGAGTAGCACTCTGATTCCTGCTTCAGCACACTCTATAGCATATCTTGGGTTATCATCAATCAGAATATTTGCATTTAAAGACCTACAAGTATACAATACAAGGAATCTATCAAACAACAAGTCATTGCAACCACTAAGGTAGCAGTGTTTTTTATCTGACTATCAACAAAATTGGTCAAAATGTTGGCAATGAAATGAAACAAAGGTTTTATGCTGAAGCACACAAATGCAGGTGAATAGGATTATGCTGCATACCTACAAATATCTGACTTTGGTCTAGACACCCCATCAAGAGCAAAGTGGTTTCCAAAGTGAATATCCTGAAACAATCCTGAAAAATGCTTCTCTATCCACTCAATTGTGTGATCCTTGATCACATTTTGCCGAGATCTGATCATAAAATACACAAAAATGGCTGTTAGTTCATGCTGCCCAGATTCTACTACAGGCTGAAGTAAAATCAATACCAACATCATACGTTACAACTGATAGGTTACAGAATCTTGATAAATTCCGCAAGGCCACCTTAGCACCTGGGATAGGTTGGATCCCTGACTTGAAATATGATGTCTCAAAAAATTCATGAACACGAGTATTCGCTGCACAACATGAAGGTATTGTTAGCATGGTGTGCAAAAGCAATTCAAATTTGACAATTTTTTGGTCCACAATTAAACTGGTTTAAGAACTTCATTCACAATCTCTGGAAAGATGTGAAATTTCTAAACAGAACACAGTTCCTTCAATCAGTAAGCAAGGTGAAAAAGAAATTAGAAACAAAATAATTCAAATCTGATTTTCCCAAAGATTTTCATGAGTGGGAGTAGAGAAGAATAATTAAGAATTTCAAACAATGCAACATCCATGTGACTGACAGATATGCAATTACCTTCGTCACGTGAACAGTTCCATATCTGTATCAGAAATGAAAGATGCATCAGACTCTCATACAGACATAATCATTCAAAAATACCCATCATACTAATTCTTACTGTAAGTTGCAGACCGAGGAGAAAAGTACTCAAGAAAAAGGACAAAAACTCTAAAAACTCAAAGATACCCATCATAGAACAGAATTAAGAGTTAGCAATATAAATGAAAACATGTTTTCTGTAACGGTAACAGAAAAACAGTGAAATTTTCATTCATAGAAAGAAGGTGGTTGAAGGCAGACATACTCATCCTTACACACCTCTAACCAAATCTTAAAACTTAAAATTACATCATGCAAGATCAATACCTAAGAAAATTAAACACCTCAAATAAGCCCGATTCCTTAGAGTTGGGTTTCCATGCAACTGTTAATAACCTCTAATACTACATCTGTTGTCATTTTGTACGCAATTTAAGGCTACAATTCTTCTGAAGAGGATTAGTTAACAAGGGGCAAAATGAGCCTTTGAAAGATAATGCAAATCATTGTAATATTGTAAATACAAAATTTGTAAATTTCTAATTTCTAATTACTTGACATTAAAGAATAGAATTAGTGATATAGTTATGAGGTGTACCTTGAAGAACTCATACACATGATACTCAGAAACTGAATGACTTGATGAGTATCGATCTGCTATGAACTCGTTCAGAGCTGAGACAAAGTTTCCTAATACTGCATATATATAAATGCAAATGAAAAGGTACACATTACAGGAAAAATCAAAAAGTGAAAGTACAGTTTACATTCTAAGAATTGCCAAGAACGTTATATGTTGACATTTAAGAAAAGGGAATAAATTGAAAAAAGCTTCTACTCAAACAATAAACAAGTAAATTAAGGAAGGCATATATGTAACATGCACCAAGGGAAGGGATATTTGTCTTGGTTTCTTAATCATTTAATATTGTTTAAGAGACATACTAAAATATAAAATGAAAGGAAATGTAACATAGATCCAGACTAATAAATGAAACAGAAACAGGATAACGATTCAGCCAAGATTCTTCATAGAAAATTATAAGACCAAATCGGTAGCTAAGCCTAATAAGATAACATATAATATAAGTCATCAAAAAGATGGGGAACACATGCAAAAATACAAACCTTCATCAACATCAACAGCAACAACAAGTTTCTGGAGTAAGGGTTGATCAGGGAAACAAAAAGGTTTGGAGGGACTTCCACCCAAAGACCTATCTTCAACAGAAACACCTTTCTCAAAATCACCTAACAAGGGTGGGTGAGGAAGACATGCAAAACCATAAAGCTTTTTCTTTTCCTTCACGAAAACCCTCTTAGAATTATCACCAGCATTGGCATCAGAACAAGCTCTAAAAGTGAATCCAAGTCTTCTGTTAGCCTCAGGGGAAGAAATAGAAGAGTAATTGAAAAAGGCCCTACTTGAATGGGAACAAGGTTCATAGCCTAACATACGAGCCATGAGAAGAAAAAGATTATTGCAATGCAGAAAAGGGGAAGAGCTTGCTGAAACAACAAGCGCACAAGGCCTCGCAGGTTCTTTAATTTAAATAAAAGGACACCATAATCTTGGTAAAAAAGTAATAATATTCCCTTGCAAAAAAGCCAAGGCCTTTCGACTTGCCAATCAATAGAACAATTTAACTATGCATCAAGGAAAAAACTTTCATTGGACACTCTCATTCGGCAACAAAAGGGTCTCTTCCTAACGCAACCTTAAAGTTAAAAAACCACCAAAATGGGAACGACTTCAGAAAATAAAAAACAAAACTTGGCACACCGCAGGTTCAAAACCAAACAGAATTGATTTCAAACCTGCGGAAAGAATGGCTTAGCACAAGAAGAATTTCTAGAAGATGCTCCAATGCTCAAAACAGAATATGCATTAAACTAAACCAAAACAAGAAGCAATGAAAATAGTAGAAAGTGCTCAGATCTTGATTCTCTACTCCAACGTTATATACGGGATCAAGGCGGCACATATAGACACAGGGTCCTTCCTTTTTTCTTGACTGAATAATTGTAACTAATTAATTGATAATTAACATGATCTTTGTTGTCGGAGGAAAAAAATGAAAAATAATTGGGGGTAATAATCAGGATATTTTACTGCGATTTCGGGCTTCATTTGCTGTTTTGTTCAGTTTTTCTGCCAAAAGGCGATTGATGACGTAAGTGTTTACGAAAATTTTCCACTATGAGTAAAATAATTATGGACTCAATCAGTGTAAAAAGAAGTTCAAATCCTATAAATTGATTTTCGATATTGAATTAAATATTTTTGCTGATAAATAATTTATAAAGACCTATGCTACCTAAATTAAAAAAAAAAGAATATTTGTGTATATTTAAATAGATCACTGGATAAATTATTTCCTGTATGAAGGGAAGTAAAATGTATTCTAAATTTGTTGTTTTGTTTTTCCAACCATTTATGTTTCCTTGAGGAAGTTGATGTGGTAGGTAAAGGTAGAAGAAGAGAAGAAATAATAGGAAAACAAAGGGAATGAGACTCATCGTCAACTTGTTAAAAAAAGAAGAATATTTTAATAATATTCTCATTTTTTTTTATATTGGGAAATCTTAATATCATATTAATTATACCTTTATGTATTTTGTAATTTTTAATTAATTTACGTGTCTATTTATTATATAAGATATAAAAAAATATAAAAAGAAAATAATACAACAACTGTAATAAAAAAAAGTTATTATATTTTTTAACCATAATAAATCTTAAATTATAGTATTCATACATTCACTAAAAATAATGCTTGAATTTTCTCAATCTAATCTAGAAAACATGAATTAGATCAAATGATTTGTTCGTATTTATATATATATATATATATTTATTTTTCTACCGCAAATTGGGTTAACGTAACATGTGCCACTGAAATTGCGAAGTCGAAGTGGATAGATACACGAAGGGTACGGCGGTGAGGTGGCTCAGCTATTTGGTGCCCATCAAAAGAACCTCCCACCAATCACAAATAAAATTTTAAACTAACTTTCGATATATATATATATATATATATAT
>Ga0214542_1007989_pt1 | contig 17949 bp, 9 predicted proteins | sample CNSS1metaG_FD_160096 | JGI IMG/M metagenome (GOLD analysis project Ga0214542, IMG submission 160096) | Root nodule microbial communities from cowpea collected in UCLA plant growth center, Los Angeles, California, USA - CNSS1 | ecosystem: Host-associated > Plants > Roots > Nodule | place: USA... | reverse complement strand
GTGTCTAACAGATGGCCACGTAAGGATCCCGTTTTCAGCTGAGAGGAATTGATGAACAACACGTGGTCTTGAAATTTTAGGACAGTTTTAAAAGAGGGATTTGGGGTCTTTCTGAAACCCTAAAATTGGAGCAGATCGTGTTGCTTTGGGGGATATAGTATTGAATTCATTGGCATCCAAAATTGAACTTTGAACATCGTTGTAGGGTGATGAAAAGTGGGAGGAGAGGGATTCATTGTACGCAGAGGAGTAGTGGTTCGAAAATTTCGCAAACCTGTTCGTCGTCGTCGGATATGACATCCAAACTGTGTGGGTGTGGGGAAAGATTACTGCTCCTAAAGGCAACGACTGTGAAGAACAAGGGAAGATTATTTTGGAGATGTAGAAAATGGGTTGTAAGTGACAAATTTGTTATTTATTGGGCGAACTTGATTTCGTTTGATGTCTTAATGGTTTTGTTTGATTTATGCAGTCCAATTCTCATTGCAATTTCTTTGAATGGTTTAATGAAGAGGATTCTAAATATGAAGGGAACGCACCGGACTTTCAAGACAGTGGTAGAACACGAACTGAAGAAGATGAAGTGTGTTTGGAGAAGGAGAAAGTTATATTGGAGTTGATAAAGAAAAATGAGAAGTTGAAGGCGAAATTGCAAGAAGAGAAAAATTTTGGGAGATTCCTGCAAGTTTTTTTCCTTTTGTCGTGGACATTAACAGTTGTCTTTGTTTTTATGTTGTTGTTCAAGTTCAATTGCAACTAGTTTTTTAGTAAGTTCTATTTAGCAGTGATTAGTTATGTATGGAACTTTAATGATTAAGTATGTTTGAGGTAACTTCTGGTGGGGAAGTGTTTTGTATTTGTAATATGTTAGTAATGAATGAAATGAGAAGTTCAATTGTGTTTTACATGGTGGTGTTTTAAATTGAGAAGTTCATGCATAGAAACAAGTCTGTTGTAATTTATGAGATTATTTTTACTTAACAAGTCTGTTGTAATTTAATTCATTGTTAGCAGTGGTCCTTTGCTGTAAACTGATGTAAACAGGATATCCATTTAATTGATTTCATTAAAGTACTCCATACACAAAGTTTTACTGCATTAACACAAAACACAAGTAATCCATACACAAGTTTTAATGGACTGTCTTATTCGTCGTGCCTAGGGTTCTTCCAAATCTCCTCAACTGAGATTTTTTACAAATGATAACAGCTTAATAACTTTCTAACATAACCCGCACTCAGCAGCTAAGTTGTTTTAGTGAATTTAATGACATTTTAATGCTAACAAAATCCTCAGCTAAGTTGTATTAATCACATTAATGACACGTGCTTTATTAATGACTAACTAAAACGTGCAACAAATTTCCTCTCAGCTAAAAACGGGATCCTTACGTGGCCATCCATTAGACACATGTCAATTAAAATTAACGGCGTTTAAAATTGAGCACCAAATTCCATTAGATTTAAAATGTGGAGGACTGAATATGAGCAAACGTTACGTGGAGGACTAAAACCAGATATTACCCATACTTGAGAGACGAAAAACATAATTAACCCAAAAATATTAATTTTGTTACGTAAGGTTTGAAAACTTTATTTTTATTACATTAAGTTTGAGTTATAATTAAATTGAATGTTTAGAGTGTGTAAAGTGATTATTTTAATTTTGATATCATGACTTCAGTATAGAGGGTTTATTTTTAAAACTACTTAAAATTGATATATTTTTACTTACTCACAAATCTTATTCCATCCATGTCCGCATCACCTTCCGTCACTTGGCTTGGTTTGTGATTTTTTTTTTAGAAAAAAGTGAAAACTAAAAGAGTGTCATATGAGAGACCTAATTATGTTCAAGTTAACATTTATTCACTTAATTTAATATCGCTGGTGATAAACTATGTAATAGTGATTTTTTTAAAGTATGTATAGAACTTTTTTTTTTCTTTTGATAAAGTTTAATATAGAATGAGTTGAATTTTATTCAATAAAAATCATTTTATTAGTAAAGCAAAAATTTCACTTTGGAATCTTTGTGTATGAAATCTTCGTTTTTATTTAGGATGGTTTGGTTAATTATCATAAAAAAATTAAGTAATTATATATATATATATATATATATATATATATATATATATATATATATATATATATATATAAAAAAAAAAAAAAAAAAAAAAAAAAAATATTTTATTTGAAATTACACATGTCAGTCATGGCGACTACATGTTCTAATGGTCATTAAACACATCACCTAACAATTAACGTGGTTTATTCTCAAGAACGAATTTCATACATAATTATAAGTATAGGACGAATTTTGTATATAAGTAAATAGAATAAAAATATACTTATCTCTATTTTATACAACACGAAAAGTTAGTAAGACAGAAATATGTTATTTACAAATGATATTATCAATTATTTCATCTTCTAAACCATTCCATTTTGCAGACAGGTAAGAAGAGAAGCACCAATTGTGGAGGATATAGCAACATTAGTGGCATTATCAGCATAGTATTCATAAAATTTATTTTGTAACACAAACTCTTACACGAAAAGCTCATCTTGTTCTCTATTGTGAACTGAAAAAATTGTTTGTTCAGTAATTAGTATATTAACTTACATGCATGTGTTGGTTAATTTGAAAATATATTATATTTTGTTGTTGTTGGAACTCATCCTGAGTTATGCCTATAAATATTGCTGAGATTTGATATCCATTTTTTTTTTCATATTGATTCGTGCATATCGTTGTTAGCCAAACTATGATTTATGGTTATATATATTGTTACATGTGGCTAATGTCATTGTTGGTTTCAGCCTAAAATTTAATAATTAATTGCATCCAGGCATGAATTGTAGTTTTAGTTTTGAAACCATATATTGTGAAAGGATGAAATCTTAATATAAAAAGTTACAAATTAATCCTTTCATAATATGATTCACAAAGTTGGAATCATAACATGTATTTTATTTTTCTGTATTTTTAACAATAGCAAGAAAATTGTAAATTAAATAATTAAATATAACTGAACACTGTTTTCTGCGTTCTTCTGATCAGATAAAACAAAATTGGCATGCAAAGTACAAATACATGGCTGTCTGAGATGCATTCTCTGCCTTTCTCTGGAAATAATCAAAAACTAAATTTGTCCTTTTCTGCTTTCAAAGAATTCTTGTTTTGCAAATGATTCCAGTTACAACTGTGATGCACCAAAGAAAATCCTCAAAAAAACAAAGAAACTTTTACCACAGAGAGAAAAAAGAAAGAGAGAGAATATGATTTAAGCAATACATGTCATCACTTTATATTGTTTGTCTGTTATTTGAAAATATTTTAAAATAACAAGTAAAATAAACAAATTTTGCTTAGAAATAAGAGAGGAGAAAGTAGTAACATTTATTTTGAGATTATTATTCACAGGTTCTTCAATTACTTAGTGAAACTCTTCTGAAGAAGTTGACTTGCAAAATATTAATGGAGCATTGGTGATCTCAACAAAATTTATTCATCCAATATCTGTCATAGATGTCAGATTTAATTTTATTACTGAATCAATTTAATGGCTCAACAGATAAAGAAGAATCACAGACATGCAGAAATGACAGAAACTGATTCATGCTCATTCAATACACATGCAAATATCTGAATGCGTGTACAAATGGCAGCCATGCAAAAGGGTAACATTCATCATTCCAAGGCTTCTGCAACACAACACAGAAAATGGTGCTGAGATGTATCAGAGGGACAGGATCAATCACAAATTCGAATTTTGAATGTTTTTTGAGCGTTACAATCAAAGTTTGTTGTAATTTAACGTGAAAAATGAGTATTTTGTGTAAGCTTTAATTAGTCGGATGGAATCTATTTTTATTTAGATATGTTAGTTTGATATTTATTTTAAAATAGTGTTAAATTGAGTTTTAATTTTTGAAAAAATATTTTAATTAAATTTTTTTAATAAAAAATTATTAATATCATTAATGACATTAATATTTAAAATGACTTATTAAATTAAATATTGATATTTTTATTAAAATTTAATAGTAAAAATTATGAATTAAATTAACGATTTAAATAATTTTTGTTTGAAAGAGACATAATTAAAATATCCTTTCAAAATCAGAACGAGAGCGGCTAATTAAACGTTTATATAATCATACAATCACACTCTGACAGACACAAAATTCTACTGAGAAGCCTTCTTTCTGAGACAAGTTGGAGCCTGGGTGCACTATAAATACATGCAAACTTTACGTAAAACAATCAAAACACTTAGAATTTGATCGTTATTCATAGAGAAACCTCTCACGAAAACAGATCTTGCAGATACACATTTTGTTCAAGTTCAATCCTAGAGGTTTGTTATTCCAACTTAGTTGTGTGAATTTACTTCTCACTGCTTTAGTCTATGCTTTTGTAAATGTTTCTTCCTTTTGTTTGAAATGAATTTAATAATAGAATGATCGTATGAAGTTATTCTATAAGTTATTATGTGGTAGTTGATAATTAAATTAGGTATACGGAAGTTTCTATAAATTGGTGTATAGTTAAATCGTTTCAGTTTTATTTCATGACAGAAAAACTCACTCAGAAAATCGAAACCAGTGCATCAGTGCATATACCACATCCATTCTAAATGTGATTAAAAAAAAAAATACAAATTAATAGCTAGTCACTAGGCAATTTTATGTTTTTCTTTAAAAATTATAAACATAAATATTTTGTTATTCAAAATATTTGAATGTTATGTATTGATTGTGAGTGGAAGAGATCAAGATAAATGTCCTCCTCGTTCATTCTATAACAAACATGCGAGGTTCAAAAGTTATGCAGTAATGGCAGAAATTGATTCTTCCTTCTTGAATACAAATGGAAGCCAAAAAATTCATTAGTGTGCATTTCAGACTTTCAACACTTTCAAGTTGAAAGTTTAGAAAACACAATGATAATTTTGGATACGCCATTTTTATTTATCCAAGAAATATGAATCAGTTTATTATTGTATAAATTGAACTCTTCATGTTAGCTATAGAATGGATTAAGACATTTATCTTGAACTGTTCCAGTCACGATCAATGCGTAATATCCAAATATTTTGAATAATGGAATATTTATGTTTATAATTTTAAATAAAAGAACATGGCTAGTGACTTGATGCTATAAATTTATTTATTTATTTTCTTAATCACAAGTAGAATGGTGATGTGGGATGGAGAATCTTGGTTGTACATGATAGGGTTTCGACCTCCCCAAATTTTGTTATATATGTATAAATTAATATATGAATAAAAATATATATTTTTTAATTTTTTCATGTTATTCTACCTTCTTCATCTTTATTTTGTCAAACATAGTTAAGTATGCTAAATAATGATTATTTATATTAAAGAATTTTAAGATTTTAAACTCTTAAATGGAGTTAAACATAGTTCCTTTTAATTATAAACTCGTATAAAGATGTAATCCTGGTAATAATATGAGATTAATGTGTGGTTGTTTTTAACATCCAAATGAAACATGAATAATGATGGTAGAAGAAGCATTGGGTTGCCCAATTGACTGTAATTATATTGAACAAATATCAAAAGAGAACTTGTAATTTTCTCAGAGAATATCAACATCAACCAAAGCAAATGATTCCATTTCCAACATTATTAAATTATAAATTTATATTACATTTATTTATTTGTCTAAATGTATAAAATTTAAATAAGAATGAGAACAATAATAAATATGATTTTGCAAATGTCTAAATGTATACAGGATTTTACAAATACCTGGATATGATTTTTATCTTTATCTTTTGTATCTTCCTCTTTGTTATATATTTTTTTAGCTAAATTTTAAGATATACATACAGTGATGCATGGACATATATACAGAAATAAAATATTTATGGTATAGTTTGTTTGGTACAACGTTAATCCGTAAACATATGGGAAATTTTAAGAATTGAAATTCATCATCTACTTTTAAAAACTTTTACACATAAATGCCAAATTGATTGCCAAGATTCAAAGGCATTGCATGGAAACCATTGCCAGAGCTTTTTAAAGCCACCTGCATAATGGCAGAACTCATGGAGACAGAAAAAATGTTAATATAACATGTGCCTTTTTTATAATTTTCAGAAGAAAAATACAAAACAATTAATATGTCTAGGTTCAATTCAAATGGAGGTATGGTAGATTTGTTTGCAATTTGGTTGCACGTTGTGTAATATGTATGTTGCAGCTTTCAGGGCTGGTGGAACACAGCTTTTAAGTACCAGATCTTGGAAACCAATTATGAAGAAAGTATCTACTGGTTTGATACATGAAAGAAATCACCATCAGGAAAATTATCTTTTGTCAAACTTTATTTAACAAATTTTTGACAAAATTTCTATAAATAGAATTAAATAGATTAATTTTTTATTTTTTAATTAAAATAAAGTAATAATAGTAATATTTTTTTTACTTAAAAAGGTAATTTGTCAAAATTTGTCAAATTTTTGTCAAACTATCGTCTTCCGAAAGATTTTGGATGTTCAATCCATTTTTTCTGTAATAGTGTCTGAAATTGTTTTATATGTATAGACATGTAAGATTTATGCACAGTAGAAAAGAGACCATAAATCTTAATATTTTTTGTTTTTTGGTTTTATGTTGTTTATTTGGGTTGAGTAATCCAATTATCTTATTAATTTAATCTGTTTTTGTCCATAAAAGAAAAAATCCTTAGCCTTCATTGTTATTATTCTGGTGTACTCTTACTCATTAGCCAACCCTGTGGAAGATGTTTATTACCTTTTAATAGTTGGTATATGTTTTAAGTTAATTTCCTTTAAATTCAAGTTATTTACAGCTGTTGTATTTCACTGTCCACTTTGGCTTTTATGTATAAAATGTTAGTTAATTTGAATCCCAACATTGTATGACTGCCATCTGTATCCAAAAACCATGAAGCACTTTCTGTCGTTAACAGTAGTGAAATCGAAATCAAGAGAAGAAGAAAATTAGGTTTAAATGCAATATGAACAATAGAAGATTCTTCAATTTATACATATATGCTACACCATTCACTCACTCTACATCATCGCAAACTGAAATCATTTGCCTTTGTATTTTTTTTTTATCAGTAAAGAATAAATTTAATTAAAAAAAGCACTTTGAGGGGTACTCTAACCTTTACACAAAAAATATTGTTATACACATTAATGTTCTAGTTTAGCATCTTAGCTCCACCAAAACAAAAGATTCCGCTTAAAACAAAACCACATGAACCACCATGGTGATTCACCAACTTAGAGTAAAAGTAGTATGTATGTCTCCCTAAGTATACATATGGCATATTCCTGCGTGACCAGCATAAGTCCAAAATCCTTTTGCTTCGTACCATTAGCAACATCTCAATTTTAAAGGCTCCAGCATTCCAAGCAGCTCCTTGATTTAGCTGCAACAGTCCCTCATTCACACTGCTCTACACTCCTCCGATGCAATAAACATGTTAGCCACATCTTCATCTCATCCCCGTATGTGTTCCGAAATAGTCTGGTATATTTGATATATTCCATTATGAATGTTCTGCTGCCCATGGTCCATACAAACATGAAAGACAATACTTCCTTGTTGTTTAACTCTCTACACAAAGAAAACAGAACACTCTTATGTTTGCTTCATTCCTGCAAAAAACAAAGAATTGCTCTCTCCAACTCTCCTCATCCCAATACATAGCAACAACATCCCCTACTGTCTTCCCTGATGTATGACTGTACTAGAGAGAATTTTAATATCACAAAATATTTTACACCTTCTAATGAGCTATGTGTATGTTGCAAAACATTTGTTTAGCCATCACAAGATATCGCCATCACCTTATCACCACTTAATCATTGTTGAGCTAATTGCCTTATTAGTCCTTTCTCTAACCATATATCTTGTTAATTAACGTTGATTCTTTGAAAAAACTAGAATTGTTTAAAACTAGAAAGAACAACCGTGTTGCATCAGATTTCAAATCCAATCTTGAGGAGGATGTGCTCTTAGATGATGTTTAAATCAAATTGGTGTCCAAAATTACATTCTAACATTAACTTAAATATTATAGAGACTATCACCTTTTTAAGTCTTAATTGAATTAATTGTACTGTGATATTAGAGCATTAAAGGGCATTCATACATGAATGGATTTGAGTGTAATATTTCATTATTTTAAGTTTTGTTAATCTCGAAACCTATTCTATTAATGGCTACATGCATTATGTTTATTGATCTACTATGTTTGATGTATTTAGATTCACAAATTAAATTGATATCATGATTAATTAAATCTAACTATGTAGAATTTCATAATCATTTGAGTTCGATGACAAATGATTTGTACTTCTAATTTTGTAAAATATACTTATGAACTTTTCATTACATTAGTATTTATCCTTATAAGATTTTCAAAATTACAAATACAATTCATTAGTAACATAAAATGGATTCAATTAATTATTAAACCCTGCCTAATTAAAGCTAATTAATCATGAAATCTAACTGATATATGAAATCATACATGTAACCTTAAATAATAATGCATCTAACAATGCAATACATGATAATATTTAAAAAAATATTAAATTAATTAAAATGATTATCAACTCTCGTTAATGCAAGTATGTGTAAAGAATAGGCCGCAAGAACAACAAAACATAAAATAAGACCAAACTACACTCTCAAATCAATTAAAACATGCATTTAACTCAATGTACTAAGTACACAAGGGTCGATGCTCATGAAGTAGAAAGTGTTCACTCAAGCCCAACTTAAATCATAATCTTGGATAATGTACAAAAATTCTAAACATTTTTTTTATATTTTGATTGGTGTTTGTGTCCAACATGTGTTTATAGTCTTTGTGCCTAACAGGTATTAGGCTCTTCTATTCAGGTTGATGGCAGACTCATCTCTTATCCCTTGTATTAGTAGACTCTTATATATATATATATATATATATATATATATATATATATATTATTTGATGGGGTGGGGACATGAATGCAAATTTTTTGGTTTACAATGGGTTCATAATGAAATTCTATCTATATATATGGTCATTGCAAAAAAACTTGTAAATAGTAACCAATTTAGTAGTCAATAATTATTAGTAACTAAAGTGATCAATTTAGACATCAATTTACAAAATTAAAAATTATTAGTTACTAAAATAGTCAGTATTATGAATTAAAAAGTATAATTGGTCACTTAATTAATTTTTAAAATGAGCTACTATAGTTTTAGCTAGCAAAGAAAATGAGTCACTTAAAATTAATTACCTAGATCTTGAGTACCAAAATGACTTAGTTTCTAATTGGTTTCTAATTAATTAATGACTAATTATAATATTTTATTTATAATAATGACTATTTTAATAACCAATAATTTTTAATTTTATAAATTAATATCTAAATTAGCAATTATAATGACTAATTATATTTTTATTTCTAAAATTGATTTTTAATCGAGGATTTTCTTCCCGTGTCGCTGAGGAGTCAATTGAAAATCATCCCACCATGTTTTATTATTATCTAACACCTTGGCTAAATTTTTTGTATAACCTAAGGAATTTTTCTTTAGGTAGGATATCTCCGTTCCACCTATCCTTCTAAAATCTGAATTTGTTTCCATCACTTATTTGCCAATATATACTTTTATCAAACCACCCTTCATAATTCCCTTCAGAAGGAAGTTACCAATGCATGTATTTGATCTGACACAGTAGAAGAAATCAAACAGATGATGCTGCTCTGACCTACTTTTGCTGCCACCAACCCTCGCCATGCATCACGGCTAAGCGGAGGACCACCTTAAAATATGTCTCATTATGAATTTGTCGTTTTTTTTCTTCTTCATAATGTATTTCAATTAAACGAGAGAAAGAGAAACACTATGAATCTGGAACGGTGTATATTCGTATTACGAAACAAACGTCAAATTGTAGCAACAACAGAGTTCAATTCTCACAAAAACTGAACCAAATTCAAATAAAATGTATCAACAAGGCAAAATAGTAGTGTCGGTAACACTTTAATTCTTCCTGTATGCACTCTTCCAGAATTTCACACCTGAATAATCCAGAAGGAATAAATCTGAATGAGAAAAGATTTTAGGGTAAGAAGGTGAAGCAGAGGAATCAGAAAGGATAATCATACCATCAATCAATGAATCCTCTCATTTCGCAAAGTCCCGCAAATACACGTTTCTTCTCTTATTCTGTTTGTTCTTCTCAATGCCGTATGATATCGGTTTTCTTCCACGTGTCCTTCTGTTATAACAAACTTGGATTCTGCTTTATTTTTTTCCACGCCAGCATCTTGACACGTTACAATACCTTCCCCTTGAAAGTCAACCTTGCCCTCAAGGTTGAACTCAGGATATGCAGATCGAAGATCTTCTACATCTTCCCATGTACTGTCAGCAAGGCCTCCCAAGTTCCACTGGACTAATACCTGAAGTACCTGCTTAGAGTCACGTAGCACCACCCTAGATTGAAGGATCTTAAGAGACAACAAAAGGGGACCCTGTTCAGTAGTCGTAAGTGGAAGAGGAAAATATTGTTGGGGACAATCTCCATGAAACTTTTTCAACAAGGAAATGTGGAAGACAGGATGGATGCGAGCTGTCTCTGGTAATTGCAATTTATATGCCATCGCACCAATTCGTTGTAGCACTAGGAAAGTCCCAAAAAATCGCATGCCTAGTTTCTGATTCTTCCGCAATTGCACGGAATGTTGCCTATACGGTTGTAACTTAACCAGCGCGTAATCTCCAATTGCCAACTGAAAGTTTCTCCTCCTCTTATCAGCTTGTATCTTCATATAGTTCTGCGCTTTGCACAGGGTGGCCTTCAAGTGCTGAATGAGTGCATCTCTTGTTAACAAGGACTCTTGCAATGACAGAGAATCGCTAGAGTCACGTTGATAAGGAATCACAGTAGGAGGGTCTCGGCCAAACACAGCCTTGAAAGGAGTCATGTGAATACTATGATGAAATGAAGTGTTGTACCAGAATTGTGCCCATGGTAATGCAGCATACCAAGTCTTAGGATTATCAAATACAAAGCAGCCTAAGTACATTTCCAGTGTCTTATTCAGATTCTCCGTTTGACCATCACTTTGAGGGTGATACGAAGAACTCATGGCTAATGTGGTGCCCTAAGCTTTAAACAGTTGTTGCCAAAATGAACTAATAAACACCCTATCTCGATCAGAGACAATGGTCTTAGGAAACCCATGGATTTTAACCACTGAATTGATGAAGGTTTCCGCTACAATTTTGCTAGTGAACTCACTTTTAAGAGGAATAAAATGAGCGAACTTAGATAGTTGATCGACAACCACCATTATCGTGGAATAACCATGCGAAAGAGGTAGATGGGTGATGAAATCCATCGCAATATCCTCCCAGATTTGCTGAGGAATTGGTAAGGGTTGTAGTAAACCCGATGGCAAAGCATGATCAATTTTGGCTTGTTGGCAAATGTGACAGTGGCGCACAAAATTTCTGATATCTTGTTGCATTCGGGGCCAATAGAACTGAGAAGAGATGCGAGCTACTGTTTTGGCAACCCCACCATGACCTCCTATATTGGAAGTATCAAACTCCCTCATAACCTGAATCGAAACTCACCGCCTACAGGTAATACCAAGCGATCTTTCCAAAACAATAACCCATCCTTGACAGTATAATGATGAGCGTAGACTTGGCCTTGTAAACACTGATTAAAAATCTGCAATAATTGAGCATCTTGTTGAATTCCCTGTCCCACCTGTTTCAACCAATCATTATTATATTCAGACCAAGCCATCATCAAACTGCGAGATAACGCATCAGCTGGAACATTCTCTCTGCCAGGCTTGTATTGAATTGTAAAATCATAGCCAAGAAATTTTGGGAGCCATTGTTGTTGTTCAGGGGTTTGTAAATTCTGTTCCAGTAACACCTTTAAGCTTTGCTGATCAGTTCTCATAATGAATTTATGGCTCAGGAGATAATGCCAAAATTTAGCTATGGCCTCGATAATTGCATAAAACTCACGAATGTATGCTGATTGGCATTGCATTCTGGCCGACAACTTCGAAAAATAAGCAATAGAATGGTGCCCTTGACAAAGAACAGCTCCAATACCCATGCCAAAAGCATCCGTCTCAAGAATAAAGGGTTCCTTGAAATTAGGAATTGTGAGCACCAGTGCAGAAGTCAAGGCACTTTTTAATAAATCAAATGCCTTGGTGGCAGTAGCAGACCACTTAAAGGAGTCTTTCTTAAGCAAGTCTGTTAAAGGAGCAGCGATCGTAGCATAATTCTTGATGAATTTGCGGTAATATCCAGTCAAGCCTAAAAGTCTACGGAGTTGCTTAATGTTGGTGGGTTGAGGCCAATCCTTCACAGCTAAGACTTTTTGGATATCCATAGCCACGCCCTTACCAGACAACACATGGCCCAAATATTCAACCTCCATGACCCCAAAAGAGCATTTGGCCAAGCGGGCATACAACTCATGGTGCTGCAATGTTTTTAAAACAGTCTCTAAATGGCACAAATGATCCTTCCAATTGGAACTATACACCAAAATATCATCAAAAAAAACTAAGACAAACTTTCTCAGCATGTCTTTAAAGATCTCGTGCATCAAATTCTGAAAAGTAGCTAGGGCATTAGTAAGCCTGAAAGGCATGACAAGCCATTCATAGTGGCCATGATGTGTCCGAAAAGCAGTTTTATATCTATCATTGGGATTGAGCAATATTTGATGGTAACCGGACCTTAAATCCAACTTAGAAAAACATGTGGCCCCATATAACTCATCAATCAATTCGTCAACTGTAGGTATGGGAAAGGTATCTTTAATTGTGATGGCATTTAAAGCACGATAATCGGTACAAACACGTCAGGAGCCATCCTTCTTTTTAACCAAAAGAATTGGAGAAGAAAAAAGGGCTACGACTGGGCTGAATGATACCCTCTACTAACATGCTCTGAACTAAGCGCTCAATTTCCTCTTTTTGACTATAAGGATAGCGATATGCTTTCACCTTGACAGGAGCAGAACCTTCGACCAGGGGAATGGTGTGGTCATGCGTTCGGGAAGGAGGCAAGGAAGTAGGTGTACCAAAAACTGAAGCATAATCCTGTAGTAAGGAAGCTAACTCAGGAGCCATCTCAGGAGGCAAATCCAACAAGGACTGTGGAGGAAAGCTAGGGCCCACGAGTTCCATACAAAAAAATTCTGCTATAGAATTAGTATGAAGCATGCGACGAATATGATGAAGTTGTGCAGGTGGAGGAATTGTATCCACATCACCCTGTAAGGTAATAAATTTCCCGTGATGCAAAAACTGTAGTTGCAAAGACTCATAATTGGCCAGGTGAGGTCCAATAGTCTTTAACCAGCGAGCTCCTAAAATTAAATCAGCTCCTGATATAGGTAGAACAAAAACTGGTAATTCGAAAGTACTTCCCTGCACTTGAATAACAAGATCCTAGATCATACCTTCGACGGCTAAATAAGTCCCATTACCCACCATAACACGAAACGTGGAAACTGGTTCAACTGGTAACTTTAAAAACTTGGCGATACGTGGTTGAATAAAGTTGTCGGAACTCCCACCATCCACTAAAACTCTAATGGGTAACTGGTTAATAAAAGCCTCAAAACGGATAGTGCCAACGCCAAAGCCCCCCTTTAAGGCATTTAAGGATAAATGAGGATCACTTGCAGGAGCGGTATTACTATTGGGAACGGATGTTGTGGGTTCCTTTGAAGCGAGCAAGTCAGTGGCTAGATCATCCTCTTCTGTTTGTAACAACAACAATTGTCGATTAGGACATTTATGATTGAAAGTGAACTTCTCGTCACAGAAATAACACAAGCCTTTTTCTCGACGCAGTTGCATCTCGGCAGGAGACATCTTCTTAACAGTATTATGGCGAAAAGGTGGTGTGGAGGGTGTAGGCAACAAGGGCGACAAGGAAGTGGTTGATGCAGTTTGTTTCCCCGAAGTCATGATGGTACTACTTGAGGAAAGCTGTGAATATTTTTTAGTAGGAGTAGAACGTTGGTTGGAGCTGGGGTTGCATATTTCTCCTCATATAACTTGGCTAAGGAGACTGCTCGTAGGATGGTCGCAGGAAATTGGACAATAACATCGCGGCGAATATCGTTATTAAGGCCACTTATAAAACACTATAATAAAGCTTCAGTAGAGAGTCCAAACGAACGGTTGGCCAATGCCATGAAGCGCACATAATAGTCGGACACCGTACCAGATTGTTGCAGTTTGAAGAGTTCCTGAGCTGGGCAATCGAAAAAAGACGGACCAAACTGAGATTCCAACGCTGTAGTAAGCTCACTCCAAGATCGAATAGCATTCAAGCGTTGTAGCATTTGAAACCAAGGAACGACGTCTTTCTCAAAATGAATAGCTGCAATATCCACGCGGGTAGCGTCCAGAGTGTTGTGGTAGCTGAAAAACTTCTCAGCTTTAAAAATCCATTCCAGGATTGGCGTGGTTCCATCAAAATGTGGAAACCCTAAGGAGATATTCTTCATAGGCAACGAGGAATCCCTAGGGGAGTTCGTAACACCAAGGGGCTGAGAATGATTATGAACCAATAAATTGATGGCTTTCTGCATCTGCTCCAAGCGTTCCTGAGTGGTATTCTGCAACCGCGTCGCCACCTGTTGTTGAGCGATATCACGGTCGTGTTGTGCTTGATCCCACAGTTCGATCAAAGTCATCAATCCACGCAGTTCTTCACCTTGAGTTGTAACTTGATTTTGCAAATCTTTCAGCCGTGTGTTCTCAGCCATTGACGTCAATGGAAGCACCAATGGAACAATGTATATTCGTATTATGAAACAAACGTCAAACATAGCAACAACAGAGTTCAATTCTCATAAAAACTGAACCAAATTCAAATAAAATGTATCAACAAGGCAAAATAGTAGTGTCGGTAACACTTTAATTCTTCCTGTATGCACTCTTCCAGAATTTCACACCTGAATAATCCAGAAGGAATAAATCCGAATGAGAAAAGATTTTAGGGTAAGAAGGTGAAGCAGAGGAATCAGAAAGGATAATCATACCATCAATCAATGAATCCTCTCATTTCGCAAAGTCCCGCAAATGCACGTTTCTTCTCCTGATTCTGTTTGTTCTTCTCAATCCCGTATGATATGGGTTTTCTTCCACGTGTCCTTCTGTTATAACAAACTTGGATTCTACTTTATTTTTTTCCACGCCAGCATCTTGACACGTTACAGAATCTGTAACTTTTTATGATAGCTGGTTGAATGAAATTTCAGAAATCAGAGGAACATGATGAACATATCTTGAAACTGAACAAAAAATACAATAGAAATTAAACGAAAAATAAAAGTATATGAAATTCACAGGATCACTCTATATTCAAGGAATCGTTTAGCTCCTTTTCCATGAACTCCCAAATCATATTGGTTGGTGCGTCGTTATTATATTCTCGAATAAACGCCATGATTTCAAACTGCACATCAGCTTCGTATTTTTTTCATAAGCAATCACACTTCGTACATCATTGTCATCTTCAATTCTCATGGAACGATAACAAATCTTGAACTCATTCATTGTCACTGGATAACGGTAACACAAATCAACCGTGTACGATTTGCCATCGGAAACTGTGAATAAATTTAAAATTGTTCGCTTAAGAAAAGCCAGCGTCATGTAGTTATTTAGTCGAACATAGCTACTAATTTCACTCACATATATTGAACACATGTTTTGGTCTTTCATGATGTGACCGTTGTAGTGAACCAATGCCATTATAGATGAAAAATTCATTATCTGAAACGTTTGCAAAAATTAATTTTTAGTGAGGAAGTAAATGATTCCATTTGCAAGACAAGAGAAGCATAGACTGAAGCAGTGAGAAGTAAATTCACAGTACTAAGATGGAACTAATAACAAACCTCTAGGATTGAACTTGAACAAAATGTGTATCTGCAAGATCTGTTTTCTTGAGAGGTTTCTTTATGAATAACGATCAAATTCTAAGTGTTTTGATTGTTTTACGTAAAGTTTGCATTTATTTATAGTACACCGAGGCTCCAACTTGTCTCAGAAAGAAGGCTTATCATCAGAATTTCCACATCAAATTAGAACAAACTTTGTTTGTAACGCTTAGTGGGTAGTGATAACTGTGATTGATCCTGGTCCCTCAGATACATATGAGCAGCATTTAGTGTGTTGCATAGCAGAAAGAAGCCTTGGAACGATGAATCTTACCCTTTTGCATGGCTGCCATTTGTAAACATTCAATCAGCATGAATCAGTTTCTGTCATTCTTCTTTACTGTTCAACCGTTAAATTGTGTAAAGTAATAAAATTAAATAGGACATCTATTAAATATACCAATGCTCCATTAATATCTTTGCTAGTCAACTTCTTCAGAACAGTTTCAGTAAGTAATTGTAGAGGTGAGCCAAAGAAGAGCCTGTGAATAATAATCACAAGGTAAATGTTACTTCTTTTTCCTCTGTTATTTCTAAGGAAAATTTATTTATTTTAGTTGTTATTTTAAAATTTTCAAATAACAGACAAACAATATAAAGTCATAAGATGTATAAATTGGATTTTGTAGATACACTACAAGAATATCTCATTTTAGCGGCAAAGAATGTGCGTAAGCGAGAAATATGACACTGATAGCGTCGGTTGTGCGTCGGTGAAGCCGACACTACACAAGAAAAAAATGACAAAAACTTCAAAGACACATTCAGATAATTATATTTGTACTTTATATTATTGTTTAAGTTATGCGTCGGTCTTAACGTCGTTCAAATCGACGTAAAGCGAGTAAAAAAAAATTAAATGAATTTAAATAGTGATTAAAACGCGTCAGATAAAATAAATTAAAATTTTAAATTAAGAAAAAACAGAAAAGCATAATTGTTCTTCTTCCTTCTCTTCTCTTCTCTCTTTTGTTCTCTTTTTTCCTTTTTTTTTTTCTCTTTCACAATTATACAGAGAAATAGTTGTATTTTTCTATGTTTTGTTGTATATTCTCACTAGGTATACAACAAATCATGGTTTTTTGTATTCTCTCTTATTTTTCTAATGAGAAGGAAATCTATGTGTCGTAACACATGCAACATTGGGTACAGTCATAAAAGAAATTGAAAAAATATTGTAATAAATTCATTTAGTACATAGTTTTTAATGCCAATTATCTATTTTTAAAAAGTATTATAAACACTAAAAAATATTTTTATAGAAGTTTAGATATTTAATTAATTTATAAGTATTAATAATAAACTCTTCAAGTATCATATTATATTAATTACGTTAATTGTATTATTTTCTATCATTACATTATAATGAATATTCAATTTAGTATGAAACAATTATTTGACTAAATTGATAATTTGTTTATTAAGTAAAATTTTATTTATTTTATTAATCTGTTCATATATTTATGCCTATTTAAAAAAAAAAAAAAACTATCACTTCATATTTATTTTCGAAAGTTGCTTTATGCGGCTCTGTAAGTTTTTATAGAATAGCTTTTTATATTTCATATGAAATTGCTAGGTTAAAAAGATTAAACGATTATAGTGACAAAAATTTTGTCTAATGTTATCAATTTTTTTCAATTTTTTTTTCAAGATAACTCGTTGTAATACCATTATGTTCAATTTATAAACTCATGAAACCTTGCTTTAAACTATATGGATTTGAGTTATGTACTTGTATGGTATATTCTGAATATATTTTTCAATATCACAGCCACTTAACATTTTCTTGTTTTCATTTAAGCATTATGTTTATTTTAACAACTTCTTTTAAAATATATATATATATTTATTTATATATATATATATATATATATATATATATATATATATATATATATATATATATATTTTTTTATTATTTTA